>WBZO01000428.1_pt1 | contig 91657 bp, 91 predicted proteins | sample 5204261 | NCBI WGS metagenome assembly WBZO01 (sample SAMN12412400, study PRJNA552823) | activated sludge metagenome | isolation source: activated sludge from anammox sidestream of wastewater treatment plant... | place: USA: North Carolina | collected 2017-09 | reverse complement strand
TCACCCTGCACCCGGGCGGACTCGGCCTGGATGCAGAGCAGGACGATCGGATTGGGAATGTCCGCCACGCCGTCGCTCCCGTCTGGTCTCCATGCTCCGGCTGTCCGTATGAGTATCGCTGATATCCTGACAATCCCATGATCGAACGACTGGCCGACATCGAGGCTCGCTACGTCGAGCTGGAGCAGCAGCTGACCGATCCCGAGGTCATCGCTGACCACCGGCGTGTCCAGGAGCTGGCTCAGGAGCGGTCCGAGATCGAGACGGTGGTGCAGCTCTACCGGCAGTACCGTGACACCGCCGCGCAGCTCGAGGATGCACGCGTCCTCATGCGCGAGGGCGATGACGAGATGCGTGACCTCGCCCGCGACGAAGTCGACACCCTCACGGAGGAGGTCGAACGGCTCGACCAGGAGCTGAAGGTCGCCCTCCTGCCGCGGGACCCGAAGGACGAGCGCGACGTGATCGTCGAGATCCGGGCCGGCACCGGAGGCGACGAGGCCGGGCTGTTCGCGGCGGACCTGTTCGGGATGTACCAGCGGTACGCCGAGCGCGTCGGCTGGAAGACCGAGGTCACCAACACGAGCGCGAACGAGGCGGGCGGCTACCGCGAAATCGTGTTCGAGATCCATGGCCGCGGCGCGTATTCGCGCTTGAAGTTCGAGTCCGGCGTGCACCGCGTCCAGCGCGTCCCGGCTACCGAGGCGCAGGGCCGCATCCACACCTCGACGGCCACGGTAGCCGTGATGCCCGAGGTGGACGAGGTGGACGTGGACATCAACTGGAACGAAGTCCGCATCGACATCTTCCACTCCGGCGGCGCCGGTGGTCAGAACGTGAACAAGGTGGCCACGGCGGTCCGCATGACACACCTCCCGACTAACACGGTCGTGACCTGCCAGGACGAGCGGTCCCAGGCGAAGAACCGCGCAAAGGCGGAGGCCCAGCTGCGCGCCAAGCTCTATGCCCTCGAACGCGAGGCGCAGGACTCCGAGGTCGCCGCGCTCCGCCGGTCGCAGGTCGGCAGCGGCGACCGTGCCGAGAAGATCCGCACCTACAACTACCCGCAGGACCGCATCACGGATCACCGGATCGGCCTCACCGTCCACGGCATCCCGAAGGTCATGGACGGAGACCTCGACGCCCTCATCGACGCCGTGGCGTCCGAGGACCAGGCGCGCGCCCTCGCCGCGACCGCGTAGCCGCCGGCCACGCCAATGGCGCCCCTCATCACCTCCACCGCGAACGAGCGCATCAAGCGCATCCGCGCCCTCCGCATGCGCAAGGAGCGCGACAAGACCGGCCTCACGTTCGTCGAGGGCATCCGATCGGTCGTCGAGGCGGTACAGGTGGAAGCGCCCATCGACGCGCTCGTGCTGTGCGAGAAACTCCTGAAGGGGAAGCCCGGCTGGGACGCCGTCGCGATCGCCCGATCGCGCGGCGTCGAAGTGATCGAGGTGGACGAGCCCGTGTTCCGTACGCTCTCGAAGCGTGACGGGCCGCAGGGCATCGCCGCCGTGCTCCGCCAGCGCTGGGAGCGCCTCCGCGACGTCACCCTCGAGGACGGCGCGACGTGGGTCGCGCTGGAGTCGGCGGCGGACGCGGGCAACATCGGCACGATCGTGCGTACCTGCGACGCGACGGGCGGCGAGGGCGTCATCCTGCTCGACCACACCGCCGACCCATTCGACCCCGTCGCGATGCGCGCCTCCACCGGCGCGGTGTTCACGACGCGCCTCGTGCGCTCATCCTTCATCGAGCTACGGGAGTGGGCGCAGGCGAACGGCGCAACGGTCGTCGGCACCGCCGGCAACGCCACCGAGGACTACCGCACCGCCGACTACGGCGCTCGGACGGTGATCCTCATGGGCAGCGAGCGCGCCGGACTCCCGGACGAATACCAGGCGGCGTGCGACCTGGTGGTCTCGATCCCGATGCGCGGCCGGGCGGATTCGCTGAACCTCGCCGTCGCGACCGCGCTGGTGCTGTACGAAGTGCTGCACCAGCGCGAGCACCCCCATTCGAGCGCGTCGTGAGCCTCCGCGAGACGCTGCGGCAGGCGGCGGAGCGGCTCGTCGTCGGACAGGCCGCCGAGGACCTGGACGACGGCGTGTTGCAGGCCGACCTGCTGTTCGGCGAGGCGAGCGGCCTCGACCGCGCGCAGGTGATGGCAGCGACGGAGGGCACCCCGGAGGCGCTCGCGAAGTTCGAGGTGTTGCTGGGGCGGAGGCTCAACCACGAGCCCCTCGCTTACATCCTCGGACGCCGCGAGTTCTATGGCCGCACGTTCGAGGTGGGCCCCGGCTGCCTCGTCCCCCGTCCGGAGACAGAGGGACTGGTCGAGGCAGCGCTGGCCGCGGTGCGCGAGCACCCGAACGCCGGGCGGCTCGTGCGCGTCGCGGACATCGGCACCGGCTCGGGCATCATCGGCCTGTCGATCGCCGCGCACGCCCCGAACACAATGGTCTGGTGCGTGGACATCTCCACCGAGGCACTCCAGTGGGCAGGCCGGAACATGCGCCGCCACGGCCTGCAGGACCGGGTCGTCCTCCTCACCGGCGACCTCCTCGAACCATTGTCCGAGCCGATCGACGTACTCTGCGCGAACCTCCCATACGTCCCCACCGAGGACTACGAGGAGCTGCCGCCCCAGATCCGCGACCGCGAACCCCGCATCGCCGTCGAAGGCGGCGTGACGGGCATCGAGCTGATCCGCCGTCTCACGGAGCAGATGGTCCCGCACCTCGCGCCGCAGGCTGCGATCCTCCTCGAGGTCGGTGCCGGGCAGATGTCCTGGGTGGAGGAACTCGTGGTGAACGCGCTCACCACCGCGGGCCGCGAGGTGACGAAGGTGGATGCCCACCGCGACCTGTACGGCATCCGCCGCTGCCTCGAGGTGCGGACAGGCTACTGAGCTGGACGTCTCAGCGTTGAAGGCGGCGTCGAACGCGGCGTTCGCGGTCGAGGTCTCACGGTGAGGATCGGCGGGCGCGCGGGATCCTAGAGCGGTACCCGCCCGGCCACGATCATCATCCGCGCGTCCTCGGCGCCCTCGTCCCTTGTGAGGGTCACCGGCCACGCCTCCCCGTACCGCGCCAGCACGAGGTCGTAGCGGCCGGGCATCAGGTGCCTGAACGGCAGGAGGCGGTAGACCCGCTGGTGCCGGCCGCCACCGTCGCCCTGCTCGAAGACGGAGAGCCAGCCAATGGCGAGCGGGACGGTTCCACGGTTCCGGTAGACCCAGACGATCCGACTCGTGCCGTGGGCCAGGGATGTCCGTGCGCTCACCATGGGTCCATCTCCTGACTGCTCCCGTGCGGCGATGGTAGCGAGACGCGAACACCCGCTGACAGGGTATGCGGGCACGAAGAAGGGGCGCCGCGGCGCCCCTTCGGTCGATCGGCGAACGCGCCGGGCGGCTAGATGCCCGCCGGGCGAGTCTGGGCCATCTGGTAGATCTTGCCCTCCGTCTTGATGGACGGAGCGATGATCATCCGCGAGGAGTGGAACTCCTTGATCGTCGTCGCGCCGCACGTGGCCATCGAGGTCCGCAGCGCACCGACGAGGTTCTCGGTGCCGTCCGTCTTCGAGGTCGGGCCAAAGAGCAGGGTCTCCAACGAGTGCTTCTGTCCAACGTGGACGCGGACGCCACGCGGGAGCTCGGCGTGCGGGGTCGCCATGCCCCAGTGGTAGCCGCGGCCCGGGGCGCCCTCGGTGGCCGCGAACGGGGAGCCGATCATCACGGCATCGGCGCCGGCGCAGATCGACTTGGAGACGTCACCGCCGGTGCGGAGGCCGCCGTCGGTGATGATCGGGACGTAGCGACCGGTGCGCTCGAAGTAGACGTCCCGCGCGTACGCCGTCTCGATGGTGGCGGACACCTGCGGCATGCCGATGCCAAGCACCTCGCGGGAGGTACAGGCCGCGCCGGGACCCACGCCCACAAGCACGCCGTGGACGCCGGTCTCCATCAGCTCGATGGTCGCCTCGAAGTCGACGGTGTTGCCGACGAGGATCGGGACACCGGACATCTGCTCCACGAGCTCATCGAGCCGGAGGCCCTTCAGCGAGCGCGAGACGTGGCGAGCGGTGGTGACGGTGGAGGCAACGACGAGGAAGTCGACGCCGGCTTCCTTGGTGATGGGGGCAAAGCGCTTCGTGTTCTGAGGATTGACCGAGACGATGGCGGTGCCGCCATTCGCCTTGATCCACTCGATGCGCTCGGCGATCAGCTGTTCCTTGGACGGCTCCTGGTACACGGTCTGGATGATCCGCGTGGACTCCTCCAGGTCGGCTGCCGCGATCTCCTGGAGGATCGTGTCGACGTCGTCGTACTTGGCCCAGAGTCCGTCCAGGTTCAGGACGGCGAGGCCGCCCGCCTGGGACATGCGGACGGCAAATTTCGGGTCCACCACCCCGTCCATCGCCGAGGCGAGGATCGGGATGCGGAACGTCTGCTCGCCCAGCGTGAAGGTCGGCTCGACGAGTTCGGGGTTCGTCGTGACCGCGCCGGGGACGATGGCGACATCGTCGAACCCGTAAGCGTGCTCCAGGGTCTTCGGTCGGACGGTCGAAGACGAGAGGTCAATGTTGGTTCGTTCGCTCGTAACCACGGTTGTCACCCCACCCGTTCTCGCCACATGACGCGCGTGCGGCGCGTTCTTGATGCCTGATAACGCGCGACCCCCTCAGGCGAGGGGGTCGTTCTTGGACACACACTGCCCCGCGATGCGGGGAAAGGAATGAGCTACCGGTACTCGACGCATGTCGAAAAGCCTGAACTCTGCCGTCCGGGGATTTCCAATGAGCATAGGGCGCTCTGCTGACCATGGTCAACGAGATCCGTTAAGGCTTCTGTACGAGATCCTCTCGGCCACGCAAGGATTCCGCAATCACGCTGCGGCTCGGCTGCCGCCCCGTCCGTACGGGAGGCCCATGCTACGATGCCGCTCCCGATGCCCCAGCCGCACGACGCACCCCGGCCTGACGGAACCCCGACCGCGATCCTCGTGGCCGTCGCGTGGCCGTATGCCAACAATCACCTGCACGTCGGGCACCTCGCCGGTGCGTACATCCCGGCTGACATCTTCGCCCGCTACCACCGCATGCGCGGCAACCGCGTCCTCATGGTCTCGGGCTCGGACTCCCACGGCACCCCGGTGACCGTGCGCGCCGAGGAGGAAGGCACGACCCCCGAGGCCGTCTTCCAGCGCTACCACGAGTCCTTCCTCCGGACCTTCGAGGGCTACGGGATCTCGTTCGACCTCTTCACGTCCACGGACACGGAGAACCACCGGGAGGTCACGCAGGACATCTTCCTGCGCCTCCTGGAGCGCGATTACCTGTACGAGGCGGAGCAGGAGCTGCTCTACGACCCGAAGGTGGGGCGGTTCCTCCCGGACCGGTACGTGGAAGGCACCTGCCCGCGCTGCGGCTACGAGAGCGCGCGCGGCGACCAGTGCGACAACTGCGGCGCCACGCTGGACGCCGTGGACCTGATCAACCCGCGCTCGCGCCTCTCGGAGGCCACGCCTGAGCGTCGCCAGACCTCGCACTTCTTCCTCAAGCTCTCCGCCTTCAACGACCGCCTCCTCGAGTGGGTCGAGTCGAAGGAGGGCTGGCGCCCGCACGTGAAGAACTTCACCGTGGGCATGCTGAAGGAAGGCCTCCATGACCGCGCCATCACGCGCGACCTGACCTGGGGCGTCCCGATCCCCCTCGAGGGCTACGACGACAAGCGCATCTACGTCTGGTTCGAGGCGGTCATCGGCTACCTGTCCGCCGCGAAGGAGTGGGCCGCGAGCGATCGGAACCCGAACGGCGACGCGGAGGCCTGGCGCGACTGGTGGCAGGCACCCGACGCCGGCACCTACTACTTCATCGGCAAGGACAACGTGCCGTTCCACACGGTGATCTGGCCGGCGATCCTCATGGGCTACGGCGACCTCAACCTGCCGACGGACGTCCCGGCCAACCAGTACCTCACGATGTCGGGATCGAAGGCGTCGAAGAGCCGCGGAGGTGCCGTGTGGGCGCCGGACGCCCTCGATCGCTACGACCCGGATCCGATGCGCTATTACCTGACCGCGGCCGCGCCCGAAACGAGCGACTCCGACTTCACGTGGGACGAGTTCGTGCGGCGCAACAACGACGAGCTCGTCGCGCGCTGGGGCAACCTCGTGAACCGTGTGCTCACGATCACCCGCCGCAACTTCGAGGAGCGCGTCCCTGAGCCGCCGGCGACGCTCGCCGAGGAATCGACCGCCCTCCTCGCCCGCGTGGACGAGGCCTTCGACGCCGTCGGCCAGGCGTTCGAGGCCGTCCAGCTCCGTCGCGCCCTCAACGGCGCAATGGAAGTCGCGACGGCAGCGAACCAGTACCTCGACGCCCGCCAGCCGTGGGTCCGCGTCAAGGAGGACCGCGAACACGCGGCGGAGACGCTGTTCGTCGCGCTGAACGTGATCTCGGGCCTGGCGTCGCTGCTGAACCCAATCCTGCCGTTCACCTCGCAGAAGGTGTGGACGCTGCTTGCTCACGACGGCGACGTGCAGGCCGCCGGCTGGAACCGCACACCGGTGGCTGCCGGCACCGTCCTCCCCGCGCCCGAGCCGCTGTTCAAGAAGCTCGACGACTCCGTCGTCGAGGAAGAAGCGGCACGCCTCGCCCGTTAAGCCGAGCGGTCCGATCGTGAGCAAGCACAAGAACCGCAAGAGGCCGCTCGCGCCGCCGCCGGAGCCATTGCCGGGCGTCGTGGACGCGCACGCACACACCTGGGACTCACAGTTCGAAGGCGACCACGACGAGGTCATCGCCCGCGCATGGACGACCGGGCTGGCGGCGATCGTGCAGGTCGGATGCGACCTCCGCACCACGCTCGCGTCGCGCGAGATCGCGGTCACCGATCGCCGCATGTACGCCACTGCCGGCCTGCACCCGCACAGCGCATCCCACCTCGGCGAGCAGCGGGACGCCATCGAGGCCGCCGTAGCGGGCGGTGGTTATGTCGCGATTGGCGAGACGGGTCTCGACTTCTACCGGAACCTCTCGCCGGCGGAGGACCAGTACGCCGCCCTCCTCTGGCAGCTCGACCTCGCGCGGCGGCATGACCTCCCAGTGATCATCCACTCCCGCGACGCCGACGAGGATTGCTTCGAAGTCCTCAAGGACTGGGCCGCTCGGGTCGGGCGCTACCTCGGCCCGGACCGCGAGATCGGCATGATGCATTGCTACGCGGGCGACCGCGAACTCGCGGAGCGGTACACGGATATCGGGTTCTTGATTTCGGTCCCGGGCCCCGTGACCTTCCCGGGCAACGATCGAGGCCAGGACGTCGCCCGCTCGATCCCCCTCGACCGTATGCTGGTGGAAACCGACTGCCCCTACCTGACACCCGCCCCATGGCGAGGACGGCGGAACGAGCCCGCGTACGTCGCCGAGACCGCCCGGTTTGTCGCGGGACTTCGGGGCATCGACGCCACGGACGTGGCGCGGCACACTGCTCAGAACGCGGCACGCTTGTTCGGGTTCAGCCTGGACGCACCGGAGACGTCATGACCACCAGCACGTCGAGCGATCTCGCGCGCCTGTATGGCCCCGTCGCATCCGATCTGCCGCTCGTCGCCGACAAGATCCGCTCGATCACCGACGCGACCGACTTCGCCTTCCTTCAGCGCATGCTCGAGACCGCGCTGTCGGGTACCGGGAAGATGATGCGCCCCGCGATCGCCCTGATGGGTGGTCGCCTCGGCGACTACGACCTCTCGAAGCTCGTCCCGCTCGCAGCCAGCGTTGAGCTGCTCCACACCGCGACGCTCGTCCACGACGACGTGATCGACGAGGCGGAGACACGCCGGGGGCAGCAGACCCCAAACGCGCTCTTCGGGAACGCTGCCTCGGTGATGCTCGGCGACTATATGTTCGCCCACGCCGCGGACTTCATCGCCCAGACGGACAACCCGAGGGTCGTCCGCCTGTTCGCCCGCACCCTGATGACGCTCGCGAGCGGCGAGCTCACCCAGGACATCACCGTCTTCGAGTACTCCGAGGATGTCACGCGCTACCTCGACCGCATCACCGGCAAGACGGCTTCCCTGTTCGGCACGGCCGCCGAGGGCGGAGCGATGACGGCCGGTGCCGACGCCCGTGCCTGCGAGGCGATGCGGCTCTACGGCCTCCGCCTCGGCATCGCCTTCCAGATCGTGGACGACATCCTCGACTTCACCGGCGACCCCGAGGTGATGGGGAAGCCGGTCGGCTCCGATCTCCAGGGGGGGACGCTCACCCTGCCGGCGATCCTCTACATGCAGCAGCGTTCGGACGACAACCCGATCCGCAAGGCGTTCGAGGGCATCCGGCGCAAGGCCAACCTCGACCGTGCGATCCGCGAGATCCTCGACTCGGACGTGATCGACGAGTCCCGCCGCACCGCCCGCCAGTTCGGCGACCAGGCGATCGACGCGCTCGGCGCCCTCCCCGCCGGCGAGGTCCGCGACACGCTCACCGGCCTCGTCGAGTACGTCCTCGACCGCCGCAACTAGCTCCGGCCCGCGTCCTCAGTAACCCATTCGCGGACCCAGCCTGCGTGCTCGGCCTCGTGGTGGCTCACCAGCCCGGCCTCGCCGTACCTCGAAGCGTCGAGGCCCTCGGCGGTGGCGCGCGCGAGCGCCTCGAGGAAGCGGCGCTTGGACTCATCGAACTCGCGTCGCACCTGTGCAAGCGAGTGGTCCCACCGCGCCCGCGTCACCATCGCGTTGAGCGTCTCGTCCTCCTCGGACGTGAGGCGCCACGCCGACTCGAGGCCGGCGGAGATGCGCTCGACCTCCGAGGCGCGGACCTCGTCCCAGAAGGTGATGTGCGCCATGTGGTCCTTCACGGACCAGCCGTTGTGCGAGCGCTCGGTGAGCTGCTCCTCGGTCAGGCCGGCGATGGCTTCGAGGAAGTCGTCGCGCATCCGCCGGAAGTGCGCCACGAGGGCGTCACGGTCCTCAGGCATCGGTCGCTCCGCTCATCTCCTCCGCCTCGGCTGCCGCGAGGACGGCCTCCGCGTTCACGCGGGCGCGGCGGGTGGCGCCGATGAAGCGCGCGCTGCCGATCTCCCGCTCCACCACGGCGTGCATCAGCGAGTGCATCGTCGCCTCGAGGCGCGCCGCGAGGTCGTCCGTGAGGCGGATGCGGCCGGCCTCCTCGTACGACTGTGACTGGTAGGCACGCAACACCCTGAGCACCGTGGCGTCGATCGCCGTCACGCCCGGCCGACGGCCGGCGCAGTCGACGCAGTAGACGCCACCCTCCACCGGTGACCAAGAGGCGCGCGCGGCATCGACCGGCTCGGAGCAGCCGAGACAGATCGAGAACTCCGGGCGGAAGCCGGTGGCGTCGAGGATGGCGAGCTCGTACGTCCTCGCGACGAGCTGCAGGCCGTCGCCGCGCGCGAGGCGGATGAGCGCGGTGTGCAGGTGCCCGTACAACGCATGGGCGTCGGCGTGCTCGACGGTGAGGCGGTCCGCCAACTCGAGCACGTACATCGCCGTGCTGAGGCGGTCGAGGTCGTCGCGCAGCGCGGCGAAGGAGTCGATCCCGTGCGCCTGCGTCACGATGTCCATGCTCCGGCCCGCGGCGAGGGCGACCTCGAGGTGCGTCCCCGGCTCGAGGTGTCCCGCGAGCTTCGAGCGCGACCGGAGCACGCCCCGCGCCACGACATCGATCTTTCCGCGGTGCGGCGTGAGCAGCGAGACAATGCGGTCCGCCTCGCCGAGGCGACGGTAGCGGAGGACGATCGCTTCGGTCTTGGTGACGCGGGGAGGCCTACCGGACACGGCTAGACCTCCTGGCGGAACTCCATCGCGCGGCCGAGCGTGACATCGTCAGCGTACTCCAGGTCCGCGCCCGCGGGCAGGCCGCGCGCGAGCCGCGTCACCCGCAGCCCGAGCGGACGCAGGAGCCGTGCGAGGTACATCGAGGTGGCCTCGCCCTCGAGGTTCGGGTTCGTCGCCACGATGATCTCGGTCACGTCGGTGTCCCGGTCACGCAGGCGGCGCAGGAGTTCCTCCACCTTCAGGTCCTCCGGCCCGATCCCGTCGGAGGGCGAGATGACGCCGTGGAGGACGTGGAACAGGCCACGGAAGCCTCCCGTGCGGTCAATCGCGAGGACGTCAAGCGGCTCTTCCACCACGCAGATCACGGTGCGGTCACGCGCCGGGTCGGCGCAGATCCGGCACGGGCTCCGGTCCGTGAGGTTCTGACAGAACTCGCAGAGGACGACCGACTCCTTGACCTCGATCAGTGCCGCGGCCAGCTCGCGAGCCTCCTCCTCGGGCGCCCGGAGGACGTGATACGCGAGCCGTTGCGCCGACTTCGGACCGATGCCGGGGAGCCGGTGGAAGGCGTCGATCAGCCGCTGGATGGGCGAGCCGCTGGGACCTGAGAACTCGGGGAGGACCACTCGACGATGTTACCCGTCCATCCGTCGAGCGCCCTGCTTCAGGGCCTCCTCGACGAGATGGCCGCCAGTGCTTCGCGTCGGCGTGGCAGTCCCCGCCCCGGCGAGCTCCGGCCATTCAGCCAGGTCCACCTGCACCGCCCGGCCGAGCACGTCAGAGACGGCGTCGCGGAGGGCGGCGTGGATCTCGGGCGTGCCCTGCACCTTGTCGCGGTGGGCCGGGAAGAGGAACCCCACCGTCACCCGGTCGCCCTCGAGCGACTTCGGGAACGCGCTGCTCGCGCTGCTCAGGAACGCGCCCGCGCGCACGTCCTTCTTACGGGCGAGCGCCTGCACGTCCGGCCACTTCTGGCGCAACGTCGCGAGTTCGTCTGACACAGCCCCGCCGTCGGGCGGAGCGAACGGGCGCGGCGGCTCCTCTTCGGGTGGCGCAGGCGGGGGCGTCGACGACGATCGCGACGCAGGAGGCGTCTCCTGGCGCTGTGGAGGCGGCGCGGCAGCGCGGGAAGGTGCCGCCGCTCGCTGTGGCACGCCCCGGCCCGGCGCGGCAGGCATCGGCGCCGCGGCCGCGGGCGCAACGGTCTGGAGCCCCGTCGCGAGGCTCGCGAACGCAATCTCGGCCGGGAGCGAGTCGTAGGCGTCGCCGGCGAAATCGATGTCCCCGAACGCCTGCAGCGCTGCGACGATCTCCGCCACCTGCGCCGTCGAGGCTACGTTGTTCAGCTCCTCGATCTGAGCATCCGAGAGACCGAGCTGGTCCTCCGCGCCGGCCTTGAGCAGCAGCACCGTGCGCAGGACGCGCACCACCTCGCGGACGAACGCGCGGATCTCCACGCCGTCGTCGCGGGCGGCAGCGAGGATCGTGAGGCCGCTCCTGAGGTCTCGCTCGATCGCCGCCTTCGCGAGGTCCGCGGCGCGGTCGTCGACGATGAGGCCGAGGCCGCTCCGCACCTGGTCGATATCGAGGGTCGTGCCGTGGTAAGCGACGAGTTGGTCGAGCAGGTTCACCGCGTCGCGGAGGGCACCCGTCGCCTGCTTCGCGATGAGCTCGAGCCCGTCGGAGTCGATGGAGAAGCCCTCGCCGTCGCAGATCGTCCGGAGGCGGCCGATGACCGCCTCGAGTGGGATGCGACGCAGGTCGAAGCGCTGGCAGCGCGAGAGGATCGTCGCGGGGATCTTGTGCGGCTCGGTGGTCGCGAGGATGAAGATGACGTGCGGGGGCGGCTCCTCGAGCGTCTTCAGCAGCGCGTTGAACGCCGCATCGGTCAGCATGTGCACCTCGTCGACGAGGTAGACCTTGTACCGCCCGGCCGCGGGGGCGTAGCCCGCGCTCTCGCGGAGGTCGCGGATTTCATCGATACCGCGGTTCGATGCGGCGTCCAGCTCGATCAGGTCGATCGCGCGGCCCTCGTCGTAGGAGACGCAGGACGGGCAGCGGTCGCAGGGCTCACCGGCCTCGGGCGCCTCGCAGTTTACCGCCTTGGCGAGGATGCGGCCCGTGGAGGTCTTGCCGGTGCCGCGGGGACCCGAGAACAGGTAGGCGTGCGCCGGCGTCCCGTGGGCGACGGCGTTCCGCAGCGTCGTGGTGACGGGATCCTGGCCGGCCACGTCGCCAAAGCGTCGCGGCCGCCACTTGCGGTAGAGGACTTCCTGGGCCAAGGCACCCCCGGCGCGCTCAGGGGGGAGTCCGGCGCGCCTGCTCGGGCAGTGTACCAACCGCCTCCCGTGAGGTCAGAGGCGGACGTCAGCGCGTCCGCGAGGCGGCTCAGTCCTCGTGTGGGTCGCGCCCGGCGTGGATCCCGGGGCCGAGGACGCCCTCCTCGCGCGCCTTCATCACGGCTTCCTCCTCCGGCTCCTCGTGGTCGTAGCCGAGGAGGTGCAGGAGGCCGTGGAGGATGACGTGAGCCAGCTCGTCTCGCTCGGCAAGGCCCGCCTCCGCGGCCTGCCGCCCCACCCGCTCGACGGATACCACGATGTCGCCGAGGTACCTCGGCTCACCCTCCGGGGTCGGGAACTCCTCGCCCTCGTCGGCAGGGAACGACAGCACGTCAGTCGGGGCGTCGACCTCGCGGTGGCGCAGGTTCAGCTCGTGGAGCAGCGTGTCGTCCGCCAGCACGACGGTAACCGCCGCGCCGTCCTCGATCTCGTCTTCGGCGAGTACGCGCTCGAGCATTGCGAGGATGGACGCCTGGTCGACGCGACCGGCGACGGAGTCTTCGACCTCGAGGTTCAGCTCGTAGGGCACGGGAACCTCCGGGCGGGGAGTGTGATGGGCCTAGAGCAGCGTCTCGGCAGCGCTCCGGGCCGCCTCGATGAGCGGGGCCGGCCACAGGCCGAAGAAGAGCACGCCGACCGCAGCCGCGACGAGCACGCCTCGGACGGCCGGGGCGGGCTCGAAGCGCCAGTCATCCTCGGGCTCGTCGAGCCACATCGTGCGGAGCCAGCGGAGGTAGTAGAAGGCGGAGATGGCCGTGTTCACCACCGCGACCGCGACGAGGATCACCAGCCAGTCGTGGCCGGTCTGGATGGCGCCGTTGAACACGTAGACCTTCGCGATGAATCCCGCGGTCGGTGGAATGCCGGTCAGCGAGAGCAGACAAAGCGACAGCACCGCCGCGAGCAGCGGCGAACGCTTCGGCAGCCCGGCGAAGTCGGAGATGTTCTCGGAGCCAAGGCGCTCGGAGACCGCCTGCACGGCGATGAACGCCCCGAGGTTCGTTGCGGCGTAGGTGCCCAGGAAGAACATGACGCCGCTCGGGCCGATCGTGCTGCCGGCGGCGACGGCGGCGAACCCGACCGCGATGTTGCCCGCCTGCGCGATGGAGGAATAGCCGAGCAGCCGCTTGGCGTTGGTCTGCAGGATCGCCCCGGTGTTCCCGAACACCATCGAGAGGCCCGCGAGGACAGCGACGAACTTCGCCCAGTCCTCAGCGAGGAACGTGTCCCCACCTCCAAGGCCCGTGTAGAAGAGCCGCAGCGCCACCGCGAACCCGGCCGCCTTCGAGGCCACCGAGAGGAACGACCCGACGACCGTCGGCGCGCCCTGGTAGACGTCCGGCACCCAGGCGTGGAACGGCGCGAGCGCCATCTTGTAGCCGAAGCCGGCCACGATGAACACGAGCGCCAGGAGCAGCGGAAGCCGCTGGTCCTCGGGCGACGTCGCGAGGTACTCGGCGATCCCCGGCAGCGAGGTCGTCCCGGACATGCCGAAGAGGAATGCGAAGCCGTACAGCAGCACCGCGGCGGCGACGGCGCCGGTCATGAGGTACTTCAAGCCCGCCTCTGACGACCGGTCGGTCCGGGCGAGGCCAGCCATGATGAACTGCGAGATGGACGTGGTCTCGAGGGCGACGAAGATCGTGATGAGGTCGTTCGCCTGCGCCAGGATCACCATCGACGCAGCCGAGATGAGCATCAGCGCGTAGAACTCTGCGCCTTGCTCGAGCGAGTCGGTCCAACGCTTCGACGACAGCGCGACCGCGAGCGTCGAGGCGATCAGCAGGAACGTGAAGAACAGTGAGAAGTCGTCCACGCGGACGGCGCCGCTCAGGGCGTCGCCGCGCGTGTCGCCCATCGCAAGGCCCCACGTCCAGCCGAGCCCGGCGACGAGGGTGACCAGCGTGAGCACCCAGCGCGGCGCCCTGCGGCCCGAGACGAGGTCGGCCGTGAGGACGACGCCCGCGCCGATGTAGAGGATCAGCGCCGGGCCGATGTGGTTGAGGTTCTCGCCAAGGCTCACGCGACGCTCCCGACGATGGCCGCGATCGGGGCGATGCCGCTCTCGATCGCGTCGGTGAGGATCGGCGGGTAGATGCCGACGGCCATGATCGTGACGACGAGGACGCCCATCGCGACCAGCTCCGGCCAGGTCCGGGCGTCCTCGAGGTGCGCCCAGGCCGGATCTGCCGGGCCGTGGAAGATGCGCTGCACCGTCCACAGGATGTATCCGGCCGAGAGGACGACACCGAAGATCGCCGCGATCGTCGCAGCGGGGTGCACCTGCAGGGAACCGAGGAACGTCGTGAGCTCCGCGACGAAGCCGGACATGCTCGGGAGGCCGAGGGAGGCGAGGCCGGCGATCACGAACACGACGCCTGTGAGCGGCATGTGGTGCATGAGGCCGCTCATCCGCGCGATCTCCCGGGTGTGGGTGCGCTCATAGATCACACCGACCATGACGAAGAGGAGGCCGGTGATCGTGCCGTGCGTGAACATCTGCAGCGCGGCGCCGGAGAGGCCCATCTCGGTCATCGCGGAGGCGCCGAGGAGCACATAGCCCATGTGAGAGACGGACGAGTACGCCACGAGCCGCTTCAGGTCGGTCTGGCGCAGCGTGATGACCGCGCCCCAGATCACGGAGAAGCCGGCGAGCCCCGCAAGGATGACCTTGAAGTCCTGTGCCTGCTCCGGCAGGAGCGACAGCGAGATCCGCAGGAGGCCATAGCCACCCATCTTCAGCAGGACACCCGCCAGCATCACTGAGACCGCCGTCGGCGCGTCCGTGTGCGCGTCAGGGAGCCACGTGTGCACCGGGAACACCGGCAGCTTCACGAGGAAGGCGAGCGTGATCGCCCAGAAGACGATGCCGAGCGGGATCACCGCGTCGGTCACGGGGTTCTCGGCCAGCTCCGCCATGTCGAACGTGCCAGCCTCGAAGCCGATCACGAGGAAGCCGAGCAGCATGAACGCCGAACCGGAGAGCGTGTAGAGGAGGAACTTCGTCGCGCTGTAGAGCCGGCGGCCGGACCCCCACTGGCTGATCAGCATGAACATCGGGAGCAGTTCGAGCTCCCAGAACAGGAAGAACTGGACCAGGTCGAGGGAGACGAAGACCCCGGCGACCGCCGTCTCGAGGAACAGCAGCCACGCGAAGTACTGCTTCGGCTTGACGTCGATGTTCCACGACACCAGCACCGCGACCACGGTGAGGATGCCGAGGAGGATCACCATCGGCGCCGAGATGCCGTCGAGGCCGACCTTGTACTGGACCGCGAAGCCGGTGACGTCCTCGCTGATCCAGTCGAAGCGCTGGACGTACTGGTAGCCCTCGGTGCCCGTGTCGAAGCCGACGAACAGCACGACCGAGATCGCGCAGGCGATCCCGGAGAACACCAGCGCGACGACACGCGCGTTGCGCGCCTGCTCGGCCGGCAGCAGCGCCGAGACGATGGCGCCGAGGAGCGGGATGACCAGGAACGCGCTCAGCATTACGGCATCACCCGATCCAGCAGCCCACCGGCAAAGACGAACAGCGCCCCCGCCGCGAACACGACGCCGACCACGTACACAGACGTGTACGCCTGGAGCTGGCCGGTCTCGGAGCGCCGGAACACATCGCCGACGATCCGCGTGACCGTCGCGACGCCGTTCACGGCGCCGTCCACGACGTACTTGTCGAACGCCGCCGCCGCGCGGCCGATACCGCCGTAGAGCACGCCGCGCACGATCACATCCTCGGCCAGCTCGTTCCAGTAGTAGAGGCGCGACACGAGGCGGTGGACCGGCGCTATCGAGTATCGGATGTCCGTCGGGTTGGGCTTGCCGGCGTAGTAGAGCGCCGCCGCGGCGCCAATGCCGGCGAGCGCAGCCAGTGTCGAGAACGTCACGACGACGGTGTCGGCGTGGAAGTGGAATTCGCGCAGCTCCGGGTCGAGGGCGCCCTCCACGAACTCTCCGAAGAACGAGGACGGGGCGACGAGCCCGGCGACGATCGCCGGAACCGCCAGCACGACCAGCGGCAGCAGCATCGATCGCGGCGACTCGTGCGGATGCGCGAGCCAGCCGTGGTCGTCGCCGCCGTGCCCGTGCGCCTCGGCCGAAGCGTGGGCGTCGACGTCGTCCTGACCGCCGTGGTCCGGCTCGGGCGCCGCGCCGCCGCGGTACTCGCCGAAGAAGGTCATGAAGATCGCGCGGAACATGTAGAGGGCGGTCATGAACGCCACGAGCGTGCCGATCACCCACAGGAACTTGTCGTGGTTCCAGGCGTCGAGCAGGATCTCGTCCTTTGACCAGAACCCGGCCAGCGGGAAGACGCCGGCGAGCGACAGCGACCCGATGAGGAACGTCCAGAAGGTGACCGGCATGAACTGCTTGAGGCCGCCCATCAGCGGCATCTCAAAGGTGTTGGTGGCGTGCGAGACGGAGCCGGCGCCCTGGAAGAGCAGGCTCTTGAAGAACGCGTGCGTGAAGAGGTGGAACACCGCCGCGACGTACCCACCCAGGCCGATCGCCATCACCATGTAGCCGAGCTGCGAGATCGTCGAGTACGCGAGCACGCGCTTGATGTCGGTCGCCACGATGCCCATCGTCGCGGCGAAGATCGCCGTGAAGCCGCCAACGTAGGCGATGACGGTATGCACCTCGCCCGGGGCCGCCTCGACGGTCGGGAAGAAGCGCGCGAGCAGGTAGACGCCGGCCGCGACCATCGTCGCGGAGTGGACGATCGAGGACACCGGCGTCGGGCCCTCCATGGCGTCCGGAAGCCAGAAGTGCAGCGGGAACTGTGCGGACTTGCCGGCGGCGCCGGCGAGGAGGCCGAGGACGAAGCCGGTGAGGATCGCCCCGGAGAGCGCCTCATGCGCGAGCTCGTTGATCTCGGCAATGTCGAACGTGCCGGTCTTCGTCCAGATCAGGACCACGGCGAGCATGAACCCGAAGTCACCGAAGCGGGTGACGATGAACGCCTTCTTCGCGGCGGCCGCGGCGCTCGGGCGATGGAACCAGAACCCGATCAGCAGGTACGAGGTCAGACCCACCAGCTCCCAGTGCACGAAGAGCATCAGGAGGCTGTGGTTCATCACCAGGCCGAGCATGGCCGCGGTGAAGAGCGACATGAAGGCGAAGAACCGCGGGTAGCCTTGATCCCCGTGCATGTACCCGGTGGAGTAGACCTGCACGAGCAGCGAGATCGAGGTGACGACGAACACCATCATCGCGCTGAGGCCATCGATCCTCAGGCCGATCTCGACTTCGAAGTCGAAGAGCGACATCCAGAGGTGCGGGTCGAACGGGAGCGGCTCGCCCTCGTGGTCGATCGCGACGACGAGCGTCCAGATCGCGAGGAGCCACGCGACGAAGATCGCGAGGATGGAGACACGCCCCGCCAGCAATGGCTGGTTGCGCAGTGCCGCGACGATCACCAAGAAGGAGAGGATCGGCGCGAAGTAGATCGCCCAGACTGCTGCTTCGGGGATGTCCATTAGATCTTGTTCAGCACTTCACGCGCGACGTGCGTTTTGCCGTCGGGCACCCAGATTTCTCGCGGGTCGCGCATGGAGCCGACCTCGACCGGCGGGACGATGCGGACCGCCAGCGCCTCCTGGTTGAACAGCTCGCGCCACGTCTGGGCGGCGTAGCCGTCGGGGACGTCCATGAACTTCACCCACATCGGTTCGTCCCCGCCCCTACCAGCGCAACAGGTTCACGCGGTCGAGGTCGACCGTCTCGCGCCGCCGGTACACGAGCACCGCGAGGGCGAGAGCGATCGCGGCCTCGGCCGCGGCCACGGTGAGCACGAAGACGACGAAGGCATGGCCGCTCAGCGGCTCCTCGCCCTCCGGGAACGCGGAGGAGAAGCGCGAGAACGCCAGGATGGTCAGGTTCACCGCGTTGAGCATCAGCTCGACGCCCATGAGCACCGCGACGGCGTTGCGCTTGGCGAGCGCCACGACGACGCCGATGCCGAACACGATCCCCGACACCACGAGGTAGTGCGCCAGCGTGACCGTGAGCTCGTCGATGGCGGGCACCTCCGGCATTAGCCTTCGCCTCCCTGGCCGCGGGTCGACGAGCGCCGGTCCTGCACGAGCAGGATCGCGCCGAGGAACGCGAAGAGCAGCAGCACGGACGCGATCTCGAACGCCAGGACGTACCGGCCGAGCAGGAGATCGCCGATGACGTTCACCGTCCCCGGGAAGTCGGTCCCGGCGAGCGCGTCGCCGGTCCGCTCGGCCCAGTCGGTGTCGACGGCGACGAAGCCGACGAGCGCCGCGATCCCCAGTCCGCCGACCAGCGCCGGCAGCAGGTAGACCGAGTTGCCGTTGTCCCGCGAGGCGAGTGGCGTGAGCATGACGGCGAACACCATGAGGACGGAGATCGAGCCGGCGTAGATGAGGATCTGCGCCACGGCGATGAAGTCCGCGCTGAGGGTGATGAAGAGGCCGGCCATGCCGAGGAAGGTGAGCACGAGGAAGACCAGCGAGTGCAGCAGGTTTCGCGCGAGCAGCACGAGGAGCGCCGAGGCGACGGTGATGCCGCTCAGCACCCAGAACCCGATGACGATGCCCGTCGAATCCAACGGCCGCCGACTCCCCTACCCGCCCGCGCGGGCCTCGCTAAGCCCCTGGGGGCCCCAGAACTCTACGTGGCGCGAATCTTCTGAGCAGCCTTGAGGCCACCCAGCGTCCCGTCCCCGATCAGCTTCGGCACGGTCCGGTGCTGCGCCGGCGAGTAGCCCAGCCGGTCCGCCCAGAACCGCACGACGACCACCGTCACCGCCAGGTTCACCACCGCGAATGCACCGAGGGTGATCAGCGCCGGCGCGTCCACGCGCGCGAACACGGACGACTCGATGGCGACGATGAACGCCTGCAGGATGCCGATGGGGATGAGGAACTTCCACGCGTACCCCATCAGCTGGTCGAGACGGAACCGCGGCAGCGTGCCACGGAGCCACACAAAGAGGAAGTACACGGCCGCGATCTTCGTCGCGAGGATGAGGTAGCCGGGCACCCATTCCTCGAGCCCGAACAGCGAGTAGCCGCCCAAGAAGAACGTCGACATCAGCGCTCCGACCAGGATCGCGTGGCCCAGCTCGACGCCCATGAAGAGGCCGGCCTTCATGCCCGAGTACTCGGTGTAGAAGCCGGCCACGATCTCCGACTCCGCCTCGCCGATGTCGTTCGGCGTGCGGTTGATCTCCGCGGTGCTCGAGAACAGGAAGGAGAACGCCGCGAACGGGATGAGGGCGATGATCCAGACGTGGTAGTGCGCCTGCCACGCGACAATCTCGCCCAGGTTCAGCGAGCCGGTGAGCAGGACCACCGACAGCAACGAGAGGCTGATCGGGATCTCATACGACACCATCATCGCGACGGTTCGCATCGCGCCCAGCAGCGAGTAGTGGTTGTTGGACGACCAGCCAGCGAGGAACACCGCGAGCACGCCGATCGACGAGACGGCGATGACGTAGAGGACGCCCACGTCGATGTCCAGGTAGTTCATGTTCGGCGCCCACGGGATCGGCGCCCAGCCGAGCATCGCGGGGATGAAGATCAGGACGGGCGGGAGGTAGTACAGGAAGCGGTCCGCGCCGCGCGGGATGACGATCTCCTTCGACATCAGCTTCACGGCGTCCGCGATCGGCTGCAGCAGGCCGAACGACCCCGTGCGGTTGGGGCCCATGCGGATCTGGAACTTCGCGAGTACGCGCCGCTCGACCCATGACCCGATGAGCAGCCATCCGCCGAGGACGGACATGATGCCGACCGCGCCGATGGTGCCGGTGATGATCCACGTGATCCGGTGGTCGACGCCCTCGTCGTTCAGCCAGTCGCGCAGCGAGGCGATCGGGTTGCCGAGGTCGCGCACGTCGTACCAGTGGCCGTCGAGCTGGCCGTCGATGACGAGGTAGCCGATGAACGCCATGACCGCCGCGCCGACGAGGGCGGCGACCGCACCGATCACCCTCAGCGCGACCGGCACGCCGAGCGCCATCTCCTTGATGCCGGGACGGTCCTCGATCTGGCGCAGCATCGGCGTCGCGGGCCGGCGCATGGGCTGTTCGCTCATCGGTCGATCTCCCCGAGGACGATGTCGATGGAACCGAGGGTCACGACCGCGTCCGGCAGCGAGGCGCCCTGCCCGAGTTCGCGGAGCAGAGACAGATTGATCAGCGCGGGCGAGCGCAGGTGGAAGCGGTACGGCGCAGGTGTCCCGTCGGACACCAGGTAGAAGCCGATCTCACCGCGCGGACTCTCGATGCGGCTGTAGATCTCCCCGGGCTCGGGCCGGAGCGCGAGCGGGATGTCATTCTTGTGCGGGCCCGGCGGGATCTGCTCCATCGCCTGCTTGATGATCCGCACGGACTGCTTCACCTCCTCCATCTTCACCATGAAGCGGTCGTAGACGTCGCCCACGGTGCCAACGGGGATGTCGAAGTCGAAGCGGTCGTACACGCAGTACGGCTCGGCCTTGCGGAGGTCCCACGGGATCCCCGACCCACGGAGCGCCGGGCCGGACAGCGAGCCGTTGATCGCGTCCTCCGGCGTGATGATGCCCACGTTGCGCGTGCGCGCGAGGAAGATCTCGTTGTCGAGGAGCAGCGTCGCGTACTCCTCGGTGCGCTCCGGCAGCTCGTCGACGAGCTCCTGCAGCGCCGGCCAGAACTCGGCCGGGGGCTCGAAGGAGACGCCACCGATGCGCATGTAGTTCGTCGTGAGGCGCGCGCCACAGGTCATCTCGAACAGGTCGAGGATCTTCTCGCGCTCGCGGAACATGTAGAGGAGCGGCGTCTGCCAGGCGCCGGCATCCGAGATCAGCGTCCCGTTCGCCATCGCGTGACTCGCGATGCGCTGGAGCTCCGAGAAGATGACGCGCAGGTACTCGGCACGCTCCGGCGCCTCGACGCCGGTCAGCCGCTCAGCGGCGATCGCGAGCCCGAGGTTGCCGGTCATGGCCGCGAGGTAGTCCGCGCGGTCCGTGAACGGGATGTTCTGCGTGTACGTGCGCTCTTCCGCGAGCTTCTCCATCGAACGGTGGAGATAGCCCACGATCATGTCGAGGTCGCGGATCACCTCGCCGTCCATGACGACGCGGAGGCGGAACACCCCGTGCGTGGAGGGGTGCTGCGGCCCGATGTTGAGGACGAACGGCTCGGCGGAGGTGGTCACGCTAGTGCCCCCGTCCAGGCTGGGCGCCGGTGTTGCGCTGGCTCTGTGCCGAGAGCGCCTCCCCGTGCTCGACGAGGTTGCCGGCGTTCATCAGGCGATCCGGGGCGGCCTTGTCCTCGAACGGAAAGCGCTTCAGGCCAGAGGTCAGGCCACCCACCATGCCCATCCAGTCCTTGCGGAGCGGGTGGCCGGGGAAGCCCTCCCACAGCAGTAGCCGCCGGAGATCCGGGTGATTGGCGAAGCGGATGCCCATGAGGTCGAAGACCTCGCGCTCCTGGAGCAGCGCGCCCTTGTATACCGGGTACACGCTCGGAAGGATCGGATCCTCGTGGTCGTGGACGATCGCCTTCACGGCGATCTGGTGGTTCAGGTCCAGCGACTGCAGGTGGTAGACGACCTCGAAGCGGTCGTGCCGGTCGACCGACGTGAGGTTGCTCAGCTGAGCCGCGTCGAACTCCTCGGAGTCGTGGAGCCAGCGCAGGGCGTCCTCGACGCGGTCCGCGGCGACCTCCACCCACTCGTCGGTCGCGGCCGTGACCACGCCCGGCAGCGCGGCGCCCAGCGCCTTTGCCACCACGTGCCCCTCGAGCTGACGAGGACCGCGCGCCAAGGCTAGCGCCACTCCAGCGCGCGCTTGCGCCACGCGTACGCGAGCCCGAAGGCCAGGATGCCGATGAAGAGCGCGGCCTTCCAGATTGTGCCCAGCGGCGCCTCCGCGTGCTCGACGGCCCACGGGTAGAGGAAGATCACCTCGACGTCGAAGATGACGAACCCGAGGGCGAACAGGTAGTAGCGGGCGTTGAACTGGCCCCACGAGGTGCCCTCGGACTCAACACCGCACTCGTAGGTGGCGTTCTTGATCGGGCTCTCGTTCGCCGGGCGGAAGCGGAGCCGGTAGAAGAGGTACGACAGGCCGAGCGGCAGCATGGGGAAGGCGACGGCGAGGCCGAGGAGGATCGCGACGCGCCCGAAGGTGTCCGGGATCACCCACGCGTCCTTCCCACAACGCATCCACCGGCCAGATCGAGCGGCCGCCGGAAGGCTTCGAGGGGCGCTGCCGGTGATCCCTCGGAGCGACCGGAACGTAGCACCCACCCCATCGAGGCGCAATGAAACCGGCACCGCCTCGCACGCCCGGATCCTGTCCTCGGCGACGGTGGCGCGATGCGCGGCACAGGCCCGGGATGGCACGGTGAGAAGTTGACCGCCTGACGCGGCCGGGGATACCGTGCGCGGCGGTCGCGACCGGGTGCGCGAACTGTTCCCTCTGTGGCCCATGACCCCTGGGTGAACCGCGCCGGCAAGATGTCCGACGCCGGGCCCTCAGACCAGTCGTGAGTCCGCGGAAGCGGACAACGCCCTCGTCCGGCGACCGGGGACACGAAGAAAGGGAGCGGACGTTGGCCGACTACAACAAGCCAATTCCGGATCCGGACCCGTATACCACGGGACCGTTCTGGGAAGGCGCCAAGGAAGGCAAGCTCGTCTTGCCGCGGTGCACAGACTGCAACCGCACGCACTTCTACCCGCGCAACATCTGCCCGTTCTGCTACTCGATGAACATCGAGTGGTACGAGGCGTCCGGCGAGGGGTGGATCCAGACGTTCGCGGTGCAGCACCGCGCGATGGGCGGCTGGGCGGACGAGACGCCGTTCGTCACCGCCTTCATCGACCTGAAGGAAGGTGACCGCATGTTCACCGTCCTCCGCGGTGTCGACGGCAACAAGCCGGAAGACATCAAGTGCGGCGCGCCCGTGAAGGTCGAGTTCGAGAAGGTCAACGACGACGTCAGCATCCCGTTCTGGCGCGTGGTCTAGGCGAAGCGGAAAGGAATAACCATGCCGACTAACCCGTCCATGGCCGCCGCGATCGTCGGAGCCGCGGAGTCCAACAAGATCGGTTACATCGAGGAGGGCGCCACCAACATGACGCTCTTCATCGAAGCCATCAAGAACGTCTGCGACCAGGTGGGCATCAAGCCCTCCGACATCGAGGGCATCGGCGCCCCCGGCTACGCCAACCAGCTGGCCGAGTACCTGCACATCCGCCCGAAGTGGATCGACACCACGGCGGTGGGTGGCTGCTCCTTCCAGATGCAGGTCCACCACGCGCTGGCCGCGATCAACGCGGGCATCCTGGACATCGCCGTGGTCGCCCACGGTGAGTCCGGCTACTCCGCGCGCAAGAACAACATGAAGGGGCGCGGACCGCGCCCGGCCGCGGACCCGTGGGCCCCGGCGGCGATGTTCGAGGGCCCGTACGGCCTTTCCGGCCCGCCGTCGAACTACTCGCACGCCTTCACCCGGCACATGCACCGCTACGGCTCCACGCAGGAGGACTTCGCTCAGATCGCGGTCACCACGCGCGACTGGGCGACGCTGAACCCGCGCGCCGTGATGCACTCCAAGGAGACGCACCCGGCCGGCGGTCCCATCACTGTCGAAGACGTGATGAACAGCCGCCTGATCTCCTGGCCGCTGAAGCTCCTCGACTGCTGTCTGGTGACCGACCACGGCGGCGCCGTGATCATCGCCTCGGCGGAGAAGGCGCGTTCCTTCAAGACCAAGCCGGTCTGGATCGCGGGCGCGGCGGAGGCCATCAGCCACGTCTCGATGATCGAGATGGACGACTACACCCGGACCTCGGCGTGGCAGTCGGCTGACACGGCCTACACGATGGCGGGCATGGGTCCGGGCGAGATGGAACTCGCCATGATCTACGACTCGTTCACGCTGACCGCCGGCATCACCGCCGAGATGCTCCGCCTCACCCCGCTGGGCGAGGGGCCGAGCCTCTGGGCGGATGGCAAGGCGGGCCCGGGCGGCTCCGGCATCCCGGTCAACACCAACGGTGGTGGCCTGTCGTTCAGCCACTCCGGCATGTACGGCATGATGCTGCTCATCGAGGCGTACCGGCAGCTGTCCGGCACGGCCGAGGACGGCGTCCACGGCCTGCCCGGCAAGCAGACGAGCGCCAAGACCGCGATCGTCAACGGCACCGGCGGCGTGCTGTCCGTGACCGGCACCCTGGTGCTGGTCGCCGACGACTAGGTCGTCGGTCGGATTCGAAGCGAGTGGGGGCGGTCCTCCGGGGCCGCCCCTCCTGCTTCCAGGGGATATCCAGGCGCCCCCGGGGACGTCGCGCCCCGGGCGAAGCACCCTCACCTGGTCGCGCGTAACCTGGCCAGGAAGTACGGATCGCGCATGCTGCTCGACCTGCACACCCACACGCACCCCGGATCCTGGGACTCGTTCCTCTCGGCCGACGAGATGGTCGACCTCTCGAAGCAGTCCGGCCTCGACGGCATCGTGCTCGCCGAGCACGACTGGGCATGGAACGAGGAGGCCGCGCGCGACCTGGCGAAGCGCCACAACTTCCTGGTCCTCCACGCGATGGAGATCAACACCGAGGACGGCCACCTGCTCGTCTACGGCATGCACAAGTACGCCTTCGGCATGCACCGCAGCCACGAGCTGTGGGGCCACGTGGAAGAGCTCGGCGGCGTCATGATCGCCGCCCACCCCTACCGCCGGCAGCATCCGTGGAACTGGGAGAGCGAGAAGGAGTGGGCTGACGCGATCGACCGCGCCAAGATCAACCCGGCCTACCGGTTCATCTCGGCGATGGAGATCGGCAACGGCCGGGGCAAGCTCGAGGAGAACAAGTTCTCCACGCGTCTCGCCGGCCTCATGGGCTTCCGCGTCACCGCCGCCAGCGACTCGCACGCGAAGACCGACGTCGGCAAGTGCGCCACCTACTTCGAGCGCGATATCCGGACCGAGGAAGACCTCGTGGCGGAGATCAAGGCCGGCCGCTTCTGGCCGATCGACCGCACCCGCGGCACCATCCTCACCGACCCCATCTACCACGACGTCCCGGCCGACCTGCATGACCGCTGGGCTGAGATGGACGAGGTCCACCGCCAGTACCTGGAGAGCAACCCGTTCCACCGCCGGGACTAGTCCCGTCCGCGAGGCGCGGCGGGGCCCCTTCAACCCTGCGGGCAGCGTGCGGAGCGCCCCGACCAAGCGGGATCGCGCGCCAACACTGCACTTCGTGCCGTCATTCCAAATTGACAGCGTGTAGGGGCGTCGATATCGTGCGCCCGGCCCTGCCTCCCCCACACGTCAAGGTGTCGCAGGCCAGTCGCAACGGTTACGCCGGAATCGACATTTCACTCGTTCAGAGGAGGTAGTCGATGGCGGAGTCCGCGGCCCCATCTGTCGTCAGCGACGAGATGCGCGCCCTGCTGGGCGTGGAGGGCCCCGAGACCACGCTCGAGGTCACGTCCACGGGGTGCCGCCTCTTCGCGCGGGCCGTGGGACACACGGACGCGGCCTTTTACGACCGCGACGTGGCGCGATCTCGCGGCTACCGAGACCTGCTGGCGCCGCCGGGATTCCTCGGCACGCCGGTCTACCGCCCGGGCATGCGGGACGACGTCGACCGCGGGCCGGGGCTGAAGCTGCCGTACAAGCGCGTGCTCAACGGCGGCACCACCTACGAGTACGTCGAGCCCGTCTGCGCGGGCGACGTGCTGACCTCGCGGTCGCGGATCTGCGACTTCCAGGAGCGGGAGGGCTCCATCGGCCCCATGCTCATCGTCTACCGAGAAACCACGTACCGCCGTCCCGGCGGTGAAGTCGTCGCCCGCGTCCGCGGGAACGTGATCCACTACTAGGCGCGGGACCGAGGGGTACATGCCGGAGCAGGTGTTCTTCGAGGACGTGGAGGTGGGGCAGGAGATCCCCACGCTCCGGAAGAACTGCTCCACGCAGCAACTCGTGATCTGGGCTGGCGCCTCCGGCGACTTCTACCAGATCCACTACGACCAGGACTTCGCCCGGCACACCGGGCTGGAGAACATCATCGTCCATGGCGCGCTGAAGCACGCCTTCCTCGGACAGCTGCTGCACGACTGGGCCGCCCCCGGGGGCGTCATCCAGCAGTTCGGCTGCCAGTACCGCGGCATGGACTACCCGGACCAGGACATCACCTGCAGGGGCGTGGTCACGGGCAAGCGCGTCGAGGACGGCCGTCACGTGGTCGAGCTCGACGTCTGGACAGAGAACCCAAACGGGCAGAAGACCACGCCGGGTACGGCGCGCGTTATCTTGCCGAGCCGAGGGTAGCCGGGAGCACCCGGCGATTTGCCGGCCACGGCCGGCGCAACAAGAAGTGCCCCGAGGAGGGGCGGGAGAGGACCGAGACATGGGTGCGTTGGACGGCAAGGTCGCCGTCGTCACCGGCTCCGGACGCGGTATCGGCGCCGGGATCGCCAAGCTGTTCGCGAAGGAAGGCGCCAAGGTCGTCGTGAACGACCCCGGCGTGAACGTGGACGGCTCCGGCGGTGACGCGGGCCCCGCTCAGCAGGTCGTTTCGGAGATCAAGTCCGCGGGCGGCGAAGCCGTCGCGAACACGGACTCGGTCGCGGACACCGCGGGCGGCGAGAACATGATCAAGCAGGCTGTCGACACCTACGGGCGCATCGACATCCTGGTCAACGTCGCGGGCATCCTCCGCGACCGCATGCTCTTCAACATGACCCAGGAGGAGTGGGACGCGGTCATCGCGGTCCACCTGAAGGGTCACTTCAACACGGTGAAGCCGGCTGCGGTGCTCATGCGCCAGCAGCGCTACGGCCGCATCATCAACTTCTCGTCGACGTCCGGCATCATCGGCAACACGGGCCAGTTCAACTACGGCGCGGCGAAGTCCGCCATCGCCGGCCTGACCCGCGTGCTGGCGAAGGACCTGGGCCGCTACGGCATCACGTCCAACGCGATCGCCCCGGGCGCGGCCACCCGCATGACGCAGTCCGTCCCGGACTCCGCCCGCCAGCTCCGCTCGCAGGCCGGTATCTCGGGCGCCGCGTCCGCTCAGCAGACGCAGGAGAGCGCCTACGCCGGGCTGCGCGAGCCCGAGTACGTCGCACCGATGGTCGCCTACCTCGCGTCTGACGACGCGTGGAACATCAACGGCCAGGTGTTCAACGTCTCCGGCGGCACCGTCAGCCTCGCCCACTACCCGGTGGCGATGCGCACGGTCTTCAAGCCGGGCGTGTGGGACATGAGCGAGCTGGACGACGCCGTCCAGAACGTCCTCATGAAGGACATCAACAACCCCGCCCCGCCGAACGCGGACGTCGAGGTCCCCGGCCGCGACGTCCCTGCCCGGCCGCTGGCGTAACGAGAGAAGGGAATCGAAATGGCAACTCCTCTCGAAGGACGCGCGTACGTCGTTACCGGTTCCGGCCGCGGCATCGGTAGCGAGGTCGCCAAGCTCATCGGCCGCCTCGGTGGCAACGTGGTCGTGAACGACCCGGGCGTGAACTTGGACGGCTCCGGCTCCGACGCCGGTCCGGCCGCGGAGATCGCGAAGGCGATCAACGACGCGGGCGGCAAGGCCGTCGCCAACATGGACACCGTCGCCACCGCCGAGGGCGGCGAGAACATGATCAAGCAGTGCATGGACGAGTTCGGCCGCCTGGATGGTGTCATCCACGTCGCCGGCATCCTGCGCGACCGCATGGTCTTCAACATGACGGAGCAGGAGTGGGACGACGTCGTCGCCGTCCACCTCACGGGCTTCTTCAACGTGGTGAAGCCGGCGTCGATCATCATGCGCCAGCAGCGCAGCGGCCGGATCATCGGCTTCTCGTCTGGCTCCGGCATGAACGGCAACACTGGCCAGGCCAACTACGGCGCGGCCAAGGCCGGCATCACCGGCGGCGTCCGCTGTGCCGCGCGTGACCTGGGCCGCTACGGCATCACGTCGAACGCGATCTGCCCCGGCGCCAACACGCGCATGACGCAGTCCGTCCCGGAGGCCTCTCGCGACCTGCGCGCCCGTGCCGGCATCTCGGGCCAGCAGCGCCAGGAGAGCATCGTCAACCAGCTCCGCGGCCCCGAGCACGTGGCGCCGATGGTGGCGTACCTCATGACCGACCAGGCGTGGAACATCAACGGCAAGTGCTTCTACGTCAGCGGCGGCAACGTCTCGCTGGCGCACGAGGAGACCCCGTACCGGACCATCGCCAAGGCCGGCATGTGGACCGTGGACGAGCTCCGCGCCCTGGTCCCGAGCCAGCTCATGCAGGGCACGGCCAACCCGGCCCCGCCGCCGGCCGACCTGGACCTCCCGGGCCGCCCGGTCGCGAAGGCCCAGTAGGGACGCCGCAGTCCGCCGCGGGGACGCCGAACCGGCGTCCCCGCGGCGGAATCGTCCGACCCCTCGCGGGCCGTTCGAAACCAGCAGGGCCGCCCTTCCGGGGCGGCCCTGTTCGTTTCGTTCCACGCCATCGATGTGCCCTACTTGTCGTCCTCGCCGCCGGGAAACGCCTCCATGTAGATGAAGTCGTACCCACCCCTCGTCACGCGCTTCACCTGGCGGAAGCCGGCATGCGCGAAAGAGGCCTGGGCGCGGTAGTTCCACGACAGGGTGTGGAGGAACACGCGGCGCAATCGCATGTCGGAGAACAGGTGCCGGAGCATGCACCGGACCGCGTCCGCGCCAAAGCCGCGGCCCCAGTAGTCCCGGTTGCCGATCGTGATCCCCAGCTCCGCCTCGCGGTTCACGGAGTCGTAGCCGTAGTACATGACGTTGCCGATGTGCGTCCCCGTGGCGAGGTCCTCGATCGCGAACGTCCGACGGTGGATCGTGGGGTACTGGAGCTCCTCGGCCATCGTGGCGAGGAAGTTCGAGTAGCGGACCGAAAGCGGGCGCGCAGCGTCGTAGGCCGCGAGCTCCGGGTCACACCGCCACGCGTAGTCTCGCTCCGCATCGTCGATGTGCTTCTCTCGAAGCCGGACCAACTGCCCTTCGGCGATGACCGCGGGGCCGGTCGACGTCATGCAGGCATCTTAGCGATCAGTTCGGCCGCACGGTGGAGGATGTGGAGCTGGTTCTTGTGCGTGAGCAGCCGCTCCGCCTCGGCCAGGTGGTACCAGTCCACGTCGTCGAATTCGTGGTCGTGCTCCGCGACGTCGCCGCCGGTGGCTCGCATCAGGAAGAAGTGGACGATCTTGTCCACGCGCGTGCCGTCCGCGTCGGTGAACCAGTAGCGGACGTCGCCCAGGGGCTGGAGGATCTCCGCTTCCAGTCCCGTCTCTTCGCGTACCTCGCGGACCGCCGTCTGCTCGACGACCTCGCCCGGGTCGACCTTGCCCTTCGGCAGCGCGAAGAGGTCCGTGGTGCGGCGGCTGACGAGGATGATCTCGATGCCCTCGTCGCCCTCGCGGAACACCACGCCACCGGCCGCCACGGCGTGGCGGCTCAATTCAGGTCGTCCTTGTCCACGAAGTCGTCGCCGAACTCGCGGCCGAAGTCCGGCCCCTCCTCCCGGTGGTCGACGAACTCTCCCGTCAGGAGGTGCACCTCCGCGAGCGCGTCGCGGATCGCCTCCTGGATGTGGGGGTCACGGCGCTCCGAAAGCCAGCGCGAGAGCACCCGCTCGGCCTCGTCGTTGCCGATCTCACCCAGCGCGCGGATCGCGGCCACCTGGACGTCGTCGTCCTTGTCCTCCTGCGCGAGCATGATCAGCGGCGGCACCGCCTCGTCCACCAGGAGTGCGCCCGCAGCCTCCGCGGACACGGCGCGGATCTCCGCGTCCTCGTCGTCGAAGTGGTAGACGAGGACCTCCAGCCAGCCCTCGGACGCGGTGCGTCCCATCGCCCGCAGCGCTGCGACGCGCATGCGGTGGTTGCCCACCTCGTACTGCTCAGAGATCAGCTCCGCCGTCGGTTCGTCCGAGAACGCCCCGAGGGCCTCGAGGGCGCGACCGCGGACCTCGTCTGCCTCCTCGATGTCCTCGATCACGTCTCGCAGCGTGGCGGCAAGCGTCTCGGCGTCTTCCTCGGGCATCATGCCGAGCTCGGCGGCGACGACGTACGTCCCGAGCACGCTCGCGAGCTCCGCGCGCACCGTGGGGACGTCGTCCTCGCGCAGGAGCGTGAGGAGCAGGCGCATGTACTCGGGGCGGTCCTCGTTCTGGAGGCCGCGCACGGCGAGGATGCGAGTCGCCGGGTCGGCGTCGCGGAGCGCGGTGAGCGCGATCCGATGGAAGTCGAGCGTCGCGTCCTCCTCCGAGAGCCGCTCCAGGGCCGCCAGGAGCTCGCGACGGCGCTCGGCGGAGACGCGTGCCCACATCGCCATGACGCGGCGCAGGGTCTCGTCTGTGGGCTCTGAGAGCGCCCTCAGCCGGCTGGGCTCCAGGGCGGTGCCACGCTCAACGTCATCGAGGACGTCGACAGCGGCGGGAAGCGGCGGTCGATCCTCCGGTTCGGGGGTCGGACCAGTGCCATCCTGAGTCATTCGCTACTCCTCGATCGAGTGTAACAACGGCTGCGCGCACGGCAGCAGGGAGACTGACGTGCGCGGAAGGCGGGGCGACTCGGACTGCTAGGAGGGCCTCAGGCCGGCGTGCTCCGCGCGCGGCTCGCGCGACATCAGTTCCTGGATCGCCCTGAGGGGCGGCTGTCCTTCGTAGAGGATCCGGTGCAGGCCGTCCGTGATCGGCATCTCCACCCCGTGCCGCGCCGCGAGCGCCCGGGCCGCCTCGATCGTCGTGGCGCCCTCGGCCGTCTCGCCGAGGGCGGCGAGCGCGCCCTCCAGCGTGGCCCCGTCCGCCACCAGCTCGCCCAGCCGGCGATTCCGGGAGAGCGGGCTGTACGACGTCGCTATGAGATCGCCCATGCCGGCGAGCCCCTGGAAGGTGAGCGGGTCGGCGCCGACCGCCACGCCAAGGCGGGTCATCTCGGCGAGCCCGCGCGTGAGGATGGCGCCCTTCGCGTTGTTCCCGAAGCCGAGGCTGTCCACCATCCCGGCCGCGATCGCGATCACGTTCTTGAGAGCACCGCCCATCTCCACGCCCACTACGTCATCGGACGTGTAGACGCGCAGCGACGAGGAGTGAAACGCGTCCCGCAGCGCGTCGAGGTCGGCGTCGTCGGACGCGACCACGGTCGAGCCGGGCAGGCCGGCCGCTACCTCGCGCGAGAGGTTCGGGCCGGAAAGCACCGCGATCGGGCTGCCGGGCAGCACATCGCGAAGGATCTGGCTCATCCGACGCCCGGTCCCCGGCTCGATCCCCTTCACGGCCGAGAGCACCACCGTTCCGGGCGCCACCTGCGATGCGAGCGTTTGCGCGTTGGCCTCCAGCGTCCGGGACGGCACGACGAAGCACACGAGGCCGGCGTCCGCGAGGACGCTCGGTTCGTGTGCGACGTCGAGCAGTGGCGGAAACATCACGCCCGGCAGGCGCCGCTCGTTGCTGCGCGCCCCGCGCAGGGCAGCACTCTCCTCCGGGTTGCGGGCGAGCAAGGTCGTCGGCTGCCCGTTGCGCGCGAGGTGCACGGCCAGGGTCGTGCCCCATGCCGTCGCGCCCACGACGGCCGCCCGCCGGTACGCGGCGCTCATCGCGGCGCCCCCGCCCGGAGCCGGACGTGCCGCCGGGTCATGCTAGGCGGTGCCCGCCGGACGACGGCCCCCGCCCTGCCCGAGCTTCGGCTCGGTGCCGGCGAGCAGGCGTCGGATATTGCCGGTGTGGCTCAGCTCCACGAGCGTCATCGTGGGGATCGCGAACAGGAGGAAGTACGTCCCGTCGACACGGTCGGCGGCCCACATCACGCCGAGGACGAGGAAGCCGACGAACACGCCCGTCACGGACATCAGTGACGCGTAGCGGAACAGCGCGAGGACCGCGAGGGACGCAACGAGGACGATGAGCGCGACGACCGGAGAGACAGCGAAGAATGCGCCGAACGCCGTCGCGACGCCCCGGCCTCCGCGGAAGCCGGCGAACACCGGGAACACATGGCCGAAGACCGCCGCGGCCCCGGCGAGCGCGGCGGCGGCCGGCTCGTCGAAGAGCAGACGTGCGAGCACCACGGCGAGACCGCCCTTCGCGGCATCGCCGAGGACGACGATCAGCGCCCATTTCACGCCCATGGCGCGGAGCGAGTTCGTGAACCCGGTCTTACCCGAGCCGTACTGTCGCACGTCTCCGATGCCGGCGAGCCGCCCCACGATCAGGCCGAACGGGATGCCACCGAGGAGATAGCCCAGGCCCCCACCGAACACGGACGCCAGGATCGGATTCATGCGGACTCCTCGAAGCGATCCTCAGAACGGCGGCGGTACACGAGCTTGATCGCCGTCCCGGTGAAGTCGAACGTCTCCCGGAGGCGATTCTCCAGGAAGCGGCCGTACGAGAAGTGGACGAGCTCCGGGTCGTTCACGAAGAACACGAAGGTCGGAGGGGCGACCTCGGCCTGCGTCACGTACATCACCTTGAGCTTCTTATGTCGAATGGTCGGCGGGCCGTGCTCGGCCATCGCGCGGTGCACGACGCGGTTCAGCTCACTCGTCTGGACGCGCCGCTGGCGCACCTCCGCGACGTGCACACACAGCTCCAGGAGGTCCTGGACGCCCTCTCCGGTCGTGGCGCTGGTGAAGAGCACCGGCGCCCACGGGGCGAACTTGTACCGATAGTCGAGCGCTTTCGTCAGGTCGGTCCGGCCGGAACGATCCTCCGCCAGGTCCCACTTGTTGACGACGAGGATCATCCCCTTGCCTGCCTCCGCGGCGTAGCCGGCGATGTGCGTGTCCTGTGCCGTGAGCACCTCTTCGTAGTCGAGGACGACCACGACCACGTCCGAGCGGTCGATCGCCTGCTCGGCGCGCTGGACCGAGTGCCGCTCCACGCCTCGCTCGACGCGGCCGCGACGGCGGATGCCAGCGGTATCCACGAGGAGCATCTGGTGCCCCTCGAACTCGAACGGCGTGTCCACGGGATCGCGGGTCGTCCCGGCTACCTCCGAGACCAGCACGCGCTCCTCGCCGAGGATGGCATTCGTGAGCGACGACTTCCCGACGTTCGGACGGCCGACGATGGCAACACGGATCCTCGGCTCTTCCGCATCCTCGGGGGCCACCGCCGGGATGTGCTCGAGCACGATGTCGAGAAGGTCGCCGACGCCCTGTCCGTGGATGGCGGACACCGACGCGGCCTCCCCGAGGCCCAGCGCGTAGAACTCGGAGAGCCCGGAACGCCCGGCGCTCGTCTCCGCCTTGTTCGCAACGAGGACCACCGGTCGCCCCGCGCGCCGCAGCATCTCCGCGATCTCGAAGTCCGCGGCGATCGGGCCTGTCGTCGCGTCGACGACGAAGAGGATCGCGTCGGCCTCCTCGATCGCCTGCTGCACGCCGCGCCGCACGAGCGGGCTGAAGGGGTCGATGTCGGATTCGATGAGGCCGCCGGTGTCGACCAGGCGGAAGACCCGGCCGCTCCACTCGACGACGCCGTAGTTTCGGTCGCGCGTGGTGCCCGGGATGTCCTCCACGAGTGCGCGGTTGCGCCGGGTCATGCGGTTGAAGAGCGCGGACTTGCCCACATTGGGGCGCCCCACCAGGGCGACCAGCGGAGCTCGTTCGGCGGTTTCGAGGGTCATCGCGGTGTGATCGTAACCGTCACGGTTTCCGTCTGCACCGACTCGGTGACGACGCCCTCTGGCACGCGGATCCTGACCGGCAGCGTGTAGCTCCCGGGAAGCAGTCCCGCGAGGTCGACCTCGGCCACGAACTCGGCCGGAGAGAGCGCGTTCAGCACCGGGAGCGGGCCCACCAGCTCGACCTCCACCGTCCCGGGATCGAAGGTCGCCTGGAGCGTGCCGGCGAGGTTGATCCCCACCGGGGCCGTGCTGGTCCGGATTGAGCCGGTGACCGCCTCGATGGTCACGGTGATCGTCGCGCGCTCCTCGTTCACGAACTCGAGGTTGTCCGGCAGCGGGATCGCGACCGACCTGACGATGTCCGACCTCGCGCCATTCACGTTCACCGGGGCCAGCGCGATGGAGTCCACCTGCTGGGCGGACTCGAGGGCGCCCTGCACCTGCACGGCCGGCGGAGCGATGCTGACCGAGGTCACGCGGAAGCCCGGCGCCGGTGTACCGGACACCTCGACGGTCAGCGGCACGGTGCGGACGATCGTGCTCTGGTTCACGTTGAGCGCCACCCGCATCGTCGCCGGTTCGATGCGGACACCCCGGATCTCGGCCCCGCCGGCGCCGAGCGGCTTGAGCGAGACGGTCTGCTCGACGCTGACCGTCAGGCCGGTGACGTTCACGTCCGCCGCCGCCTCCGCCACCAGCTCGACGAGCGACTCCGGTCCGGTCACGGTCACGGTCGGCTGCGCCGGGGTGACCTCGCCCAGCTCGTAGCCGATCGGCAGCGAGCCGACGGCGCGCGTGTCGACCGGGACGGTCTTGCTGACGAGGTCCTCGAGGTTCACGGTGATGTTCCGCGGATCCGTCTCGACGACGCGCGCGCCGCGCACCCCAGAGATCTCGACCTGCACCGGCACCTCTTGCGAGCGCGCGTCGAAGCCGTTGAGGTCCACGAACGCGCGGAAGTCCGTGGCGGAGAGGTCCTCCCACTGGTCCGTCGGCGCAGAGACGCGCACGTTCACCGTCGGGAGCTGGTTCGCGACACCGAGCGACTCGCGGACGTTCACCGCCTCGACCTGGATGGGCTGGGGGAAGTAGTCGACGATCGTCGGGTTCTCCGTGTCAGTGACGAACACCCACAGGGAGATCGCCAACAGCAGGGAGATCAGCAGAAGTCCGGGCGTGCGACGGAATGAGCCAATCATCCGGCGCCACGAGTCGCGGCCCAGCTCGACGAGCTCGTCCCGTCGCAAGTCGCCCATGCCCAGGAAGCGGCTCAGGAGGCCCGCCGTTCACCGCCGGACGGGGCCGTCCCCGGAGAGTCGGCCGACTCCTGGTACTCGAGCTCGAACAACCGGTGCAGCTGCCGGCTCAGGCGGTGCTCGTCCAGGTTCGGCACCATGCGCCCGTTCGAGCAGAGCGAGACCGCCCCACGCTCCTCGGATACCACCACGACGACCGCATCAGTGCGCTCGGTGAGGCCGACGGCCGCGCGATGGCGCATGCCGTACTCGGCCGGCAGCGGCGAGTCAGACAGTGGGAGGGTGCACCCGGCGGAGACGATCGAGCCGCCCCGGATCACCACCGCGCCGTCGTGCAGCGGCCCGGTCTCCGGGAAGATGCTGAGCAGCAGCTCGACTGATAGCAGCGCATTCACGGGGATGCCCGTGTCGATGACCTCCTGCAACCCCGTCTCGCGCTCGATGACGATGAGCGCGCCCGTGTTCGAGCGGCCGAGGGCAAACGCCGCGCGCACGATCATGTTCAGCGTGTCCTGGCGCTCTTCGCGCCGCAGGATCGAGCGCATCCCCGTGCGACCCAGCCGCTCCAGCGCCCGGCGGATCTCCGGCTGGAAGACGATTAGCGCACCGACGAGCAGGCCGGTCACCGAGTTCCTGAGGATCCAGTTGATGACGAGCAGGTTGAACACGCGGCTCAGGGCGAACGCACCCACCAGCAGCACGCCGACGCCGCGAAGGACGGTCATCGCCGTCGTGCCGCGCACCAGCAGCAGGAGCCAGTAGATCGACAGCGTGACGATGAGGATGTCGACAGCCGCGGAGACATCGAAGCGGACCAGGACGTCCCGCAGCCCCTGGGGAATCTCGGGCAAACGGACCCCCTCAGCGTCCTCGTTCGCCGCCCGGCGCCAGCTCGCCGCGGCGACTGCTATCCCGCGAGGATAGACGCAAGCACCGCCTGCTGCGCGTGCATGCGGTTCTCGGCCTGGTCGAACACCACCGACCGCGGTGACTCGAGCATCTCGTCCGTGATCTCCTCCCCGCGGTGCGCGGGGAGGTCGTGCATGATGAGCGCGTCCGCCGGCGCGGAGGCCATGAGCTCGCGGTTCAACTGATACCCGGCGAAGTCCTCGGCGCGCTGGGCGGCCTCGGCCTCCTGGCCCATCGACGCCCACACGTCCGTATAGACGGCTGCCGCGTCCCGCGCGGCCTCGGCCGGTTCTGCGAGCTGCGTCACCGAGCCGCCGCCGGGGAGCGCACGGGCGCGCTCCAACGTCTCGTCGGGCAGCGCGTAGCCCGCGGGCGACGCCACGACGAAGTGCATGCCCGCCATCACCGCGGCGTACGCGAGCGAGCGAGCGACGTTGTTCCCGTCGCCGATGTAGGCAAGGCGGACTCCCTGCAGGCTGCCGAAGCGCTCGCGCAGCGTCAGGAGGTCGGCGAGCGCCTGGCACGGGTGCTCGTCGTCGGACAGCGCGTTCACCACCGGCACGTCGGCCCAGCGGGCGAGCTCCACGACGGTGCTGTGCTCGTACGTCCGTGCCGCGATCGCCTGCACCATGCGCGAGAGCACTCGCGCGACGTCCTTCACCGGCTCGCGCTCGCCCATGCGGACCTCGTGCGCCGACAGGTAGAGCCCGGTGCCGCCGAGGCGGTGCATCGCCATCTCGAACGACGTTCGCGTCCGCAGCGACGGCTTCTCGAAGATCATGGCCAGCGCCTGGCCGCGGAGGACCTGGTTCGTCCCATCACGCTTCATCCCCAGGGCGAGGTCGAGCAGGCGCTCGAGTTCGGCGGGTGACACGTCCAGGATCGAGGTGAAATCGCGGCCCAACACGGGGCAACTCCAGGGAGGTGGCGAGGTCGTACCCACGGCCGAGCACGACGCGCAGGGCCGACCTCAACGGCTGGGGAACGTGCAGTATACGCACTGACGTTATGTACCGATACGGGGAGTGCCGGATTGAGGCCGATCGGACAGGTTGGCGTGCGTTTCTACGACGCCATCCGTCCCACGATCCGCGGGTACAGGTTGTCGATGATGCGCGCGTTCAGCCCCTCCTCGATCGGAAAGAGCCGCTGACCGATGCGGTACGGGTCGACCTCTGGACGCTGGGTGCGGGCCTCCTCCAGCGTCATCCCCTGCCGCACCATCGCGGTCACGGCGTCGAGCCACGCCTCGATGATCTCAGCCTGCTCGGCGAGGTAGGCCGGGCCGCACGGCTCGCCGTGGCCGGGGACGATCACGGCAGGATCGAGCGCCCGGATCGCCTCGAGCGATTCGAGCCAACGCCAGGGGTCCGCTTCCTGGATGAACGTCTTCACCTGGTGGAAGACGTTGTCGCCGGTGAAGATCACGCCCTCCTCCGGGAACCATGCCGACGTCTGCGGCGCCGTGTGCCCCGGGTGGTGAATCAGCTCGATCGTCTGGCCGCCGAGGCTGATCGTCAGTCCGTCGTCGAACAGGCGAGTTGGCGCGTTCGGCGGATAGGACGGGTGCGCGATGAGCCACGAGGAGTTCGGATCTTGCTCCTCCAGCTGCTTCCGGCGCTCCTCACCGGTCATGCGAGGGACCATGTCCTCGTATCGGGGCAGCATCCCGCGCTGGCCGATCACCTCGACGCCCGGGAAGTACGCGTTCCCAGCGATGTGGTCGATGTGTGGCTCGGTGTTCACGACGTGACGCAAGGGCCCGAGCGTGACGAGGTGCTCGCGCCAGCGGACCGCGTCGATGGGCTGCTGCGGCGTATCCACCATGAACACGCCGTCCGCGGTGACCAGGTAGCCGGGGTTGCACCCCCAGAAGAAGAACTCCGCGAAGACGTGGTCACTGATCTGTCGCATGGGTCACCCCTCGGGACGCGGTGCCGCTGAGTGGCATGCATCCTGTCACCGGGTGTCATGCCCTGTCATCCCGCCCGCCCCGGTAGACTCGGCCGCGACGAGGAGCTCCCCATGCCCGACAACAGCCGGCACACGCGGAACGTCGCGCTGCTGGAGGCGCCGCCCTACACGGTCTACCGCGCGTTCGTCGATCCCGATCTCGTCGTGTCGTGGCTCGCGCCGGGGGAGATGACGGCGCGGGTGCACGAGTTCGAGGCGCGGGAGGGTGGCGAGGCCCGCGTCACCCTCCAACACCCCGAGGGCAGCGGCGAGGCCGGCAAGTCGGGCAACGGGGTGGACACCTACCGCGCGCGGTTCGTCACGCTGGAGCCATACTCGCGGATCGTCGAGGCGATCGTGTTCGAGTCCGAGGACGCCGGCTACGCCGGGGAGATGCGCATGACCGTGACGCTGGTCGAGGCGCGCCCGGGGACGCGGCTCACCATCGACTTCGACGACATCCCGCCCGGCATCTCGCTGGAGGACAACCGGCGCGGCACCGAGCTCGCGCTCGAGAAACTGGCGATCCTCGTCGACCGCCCCACCTGCTAGAGACGGCCTCGCCTCACGCGGTCCACCCGAGGAGGACGTCGCCCGCCCAGACCGTCGCCACCCAGAACGCGAGCGCGAGCACGGGCATGGCGAGCGCCCAGCGCGATCGGCGCCGGACCAGCCAGATCACGAGGGCGAGCCCGGCTGCCCAGCCGGCGAGCAGAAACGCCACGCCCTCCGCGGGCGCCAGCAGCGTCGACGCCGAGAACGGAAACGCGAGCATCGCGAAGTAGACGACGAGCGCGCCGACCTGGACAGGACGTTCAACGGGCACGGGTCGACCTCCGCGGGCGCTCAGGCATTCAGGGGCCGGTCCACCTCGGTCGGCGCGTCGTAGTCGACACCGTCCACGCCGAAGCCGAAGAGCTTCTGGAAGTCGTGCTTGTAGCCGTCCCAGTCGGCGAGCAGCGAGAGCGTCTCATTCGAGAGAGCCGCCCAGGACTCCGCGACCACCGCCTGCACGGACTCTGCCATCTCCCGGTCGTCGAGGCGGATACGTCCGCCCTCGTCGACCTCCGGCTGCAGGCCGGGGCCCAGGTGATCGTGGAACAGTCGGACGATCTGCTCGATCACCCCCTCGTGGACGCCCTGGTCCTTCATCACCCGGAATGCGACCGACATGTAGAGCGGTACGGCCGGGATCGCCGACGAGGCCTGGGTGACCACGCTCTTATTCACGCTCACCCACGCCCCGGCGTCGGGCCCCGCGTGCTGCTTCATGAGCGCATCGGCAGCGGCGGCAGTCTGCTCGAGGTGCTCCTTCGCCTTCCCGATCGTGCCCCGGCGATAGATCGGCGCGGAGACCTCGGGGCCGATGTATGAGAACGCGACGGCACGCGCGCCGGGCGCAAAGAGCCCGGCCTCCGCCAGAGCCCGGATCCAGTCCATCCAGTCCTCGCCGCCCATCACCTTCACGGTGGACTCGATCTCCTCCTCGGTGGCGGCCTCGATGCTCGCCTCCGAGACGGTCTCGGAACGCAGGTCGAACGCCTTGCCCTCGTACCGCTGGCCGATGGGCTTGAGGACGGAGTTCCACACGGTCCCGTCCGCACCCTTCCGGCGCGGCGCGGCGAGCGAGTAGATGAGCATATCGACCGGACCGAACCCGCCCGACCTGAGGGTGTCGATGACCTCCTGTTTGGTCGCCGGGTCGAAGGCGTCGCCGTTGATCGTCCGGTAGGTCAGGCCGCGCTCGCGCGCGAGGCGCGAGGCCTCGGCGGCGTTGTACCAGCCGGCGGTGCCGGTCTTGTCGTCCGCGGGCGCCTTCTCGAAGCCCACCCCCAGCGTCTTCGCTCCGTAGCCGAAGCACGTGGTGAGAGCGCTCGCGAGGCCGTACCCGGTGGTCGAGCCAAGGACGAGCGCCGTCCCCAGCGAGCCCTCCAGGCCGCCGCGCTCGATGACGTCGATCTGATCCCGCACGTTGGCAGCGCACCCGTCCGGGTGCGCCGTCAGGGAGATGAACCCACGGATACGAGACTGCACGACCTGGAGCGACATAGGCCGACCTTTCCCAAGCGCACCGACTCTATCGCAACCGCGGCCCGAACCCCACGCCCCGGCGACCCGACGCCGACCGCGTCACCACACTGTGCCCCGTCGCTGCGAGGCTGATATCGCTCCGCGATGCCTCTGCCTGTAGGCTCGTCCGACGGGTCGCGGGCGCGTTCCGGAGGCCCCGATGCTCTGGGCACTCATCCCGCAGGAGCAGCACCGGAGTCAAGCCGACCGGCGTCCGTGGATCGTGCTCGGCGCGGTCGGCATCTGCATCGCGATCAACGCTGTCGCCGCGTTGTCGGGCGCGCCTGCCGAGCTGGAGTGGACGCCCACGCTCGTTGACCCGGCGCCCTACGCGTTCGGCATCTGGGGTGTGATCTTCGCGGCGAACGCCGCCTTCGCCGTCTACCAGGCGACGCCCTCGCAGCGCTCCGACCCGCTCCTCGACCGCGTGGCCGTGCCGTTCGTGGCCGGCCAGGCGTCCGGCGCGCTGTTCGCGTTCGCGGCGCTCATCGATTCGATCGCCCTCGGACAGCTCAGCACGGCACTCTACTTCGCCTCCGCGGCAGCGACCTACGTCGCGCTGGGCATCGGACGGCGCGACGCGGGATGGGTGCGTCGAGCCGCAGCATGGCTTCCGGCGTCGATGTCTGCCGCGTGGCTGCTGGCCGCGACGATCGTGCTGCTGGCCGGGTTCGCTCAGAACGACCTGGAGCTGGAGCCGCCGCTCGGCGACGGCGAGGACTGGGCGGTGGCGGCCATCGGGATTGCCGCCACCGTCGCCGTCGCACTCCTCGTGTGGACGCGCGACTTCGCCTTCGCGGCAGTCACCGTCTGGGCCCTCGTCGGCATCTCGCAGGAACAGACCAGCGAAGCCGTCGACAGTGCCGTGGTGGCGTCCGTCGCGGTCATCACGCTGGTCGCCGCCGGCGTGGTCCCGAGGGCAAGCGCGGAGCTGCCGTGGCGACGGAGGCATCGAGGGCGGGAGATCAGCGCGCACTGATCGCGGCGGAGGCGACGCCCGACGCTAGTCGTGGACCTTCAGGACGGCCATGAAGGCCTCCTGCGGCACCTCCACCTGGCCGAGCATCTTCATCCGCTTCTTGCCGGCCTTCTGCTTCTCCAGCAGCTTCCGCTTACGGGTCACGTCGCCGCCGTAGCACTTCGCGAGGACGTTCTTGCGCATCGCCTTCACCGTCTCACGGGCGACGATCTTCCCGCCGATGGCGGCCTGGATCGGGACGTCGAACATCTGGCGCGGGATGAGCTCCTTGAGTGCCGCGACCAGCTTGCGGCCCTGCGCCGGGGCGTCCTCCGTCGGCACGATCGCGCTCAGGGCGTCGACCGGGTCGCCGTTCACGAGGATGTCGAGCCGGGAGACCCGCGCGGCGCGGTACCCGGCCATCTGGTAGTCCATCGCCGCGAACCCGGACGTGCGTGACTTCAGCTGGTCGTAGAACTCCACGAGGATCTCGGCGAGCGGAAGCTGGTACGAGGCGAGCACGCGCGAGTCACCCTCGTCCTCGGCATGGTCGAGGTACTCCATCTTCTCGAACTGCCCGCGACGCTCGTCGACGAGCCCCATCACCGCCCCGATGAACCGGGCCGGCACGGTGATCGAGACGGCGACCCACGGCTCGCGGATCTCCTCGACCTCGTTCGAGGTGGGCAGCTCAGCGGGGGAGTCGATGGTGATGACCTCGCCGTTCGTCTTCGTGATCTCGTACTCCACGGACGGCGCCGTCGCGATCAGATCGAGGTCGAACTCGCGCTCCAGGCGCTCCTGGATGATCTCCATGTGCAGGAGGCCCAGGAAGCCACAGCGGAACCCGAACCCCAGCGCGGCGCTGGTCTCCGGCACCCACTGGAGGGCAGCGTCGTTCAGCGTGAGGCGTTCGAGGGCCTCGCGCAGCGCTCCGTAGGCGTCGGGGTCGGTCGGGTAGATCCCGGCGAAGACCATCGCCTTCGCCGGCTCGTAGCCGCCGAGGGGTTCCTGGGCGCCGTTCAGGTCGACGGTCACCGTGTCGCCAACGCGGCTCTCGGCCACGCCCTTCAGGCCGGTCGCGACGTAGCCCACCTCGCCCGTCTCCAGCGAGGGAACCTTCGTCAGCGACGGCGTGAAGTAGCCGAGCTCGACGGGCTCGAACCGGACACCCGACTGCATCATCCGCAGACGCTGCACGCTGTCGAGCCGGCCGTCGAACACGCGGATGTAGGCCATCACGCCCTTGAACACGTCGTACTTGGCGTCGAAGACCATCGCGCGGAGGGGCGCCCTGGGGTCGCCCTTCGGGGGCGGGACGCGCTTCACGACGGCCTCGAGGATGTCCAGCACGCCCTGTCCGGACTTGCCCGAGGCGAACAGCACCTCGTCCGCGCGGAAGCCGATGAGGTCCTGCATCTGCTTGCTGACGCGCTCCGGGTCAGCCGACGGCAGGTCCACCTTGTTCACGACGGGGACGATCTCGAGGTCGAGGTTCATCGCGAGGTAGAGCGTCGCGAGCGTCTGCGCCTGGATGCCCTGCGTGGCGTCCACGACGAGCACGGCGCCTTCGCAGCCGGCGAGGGCACGGGACACCTCGTAGGCGAAGTCGACGTGCCCGGGCGTGTCGATCAGGTTGAGCTGGTACTCCTCGCCGTCCGCCGCGGTGAAGGCCATGCGGACAGCCTGGGCCTTGATCGTGATGCCCTTCTCACGCTCGAGGTCCATCGAGTCGAGCACCTGCTCGCGCATCTCGCGCGAATCGACCGCGCCCGTGAGTTCGATCATGCGGTCGGCAAGCGTCGACTTGCCGTGATCGATGTGGGCGATGATCGAGAAGTTGCGAATGTGCTGTTGATCCACACAGTCATCCTACGTGCGGCGCGCCGTACGGGCCTCGCGCGCCCCTCACAGCGTTTCCCACCCGCGGCCACCGAGCGCGGGAACGCAACGAGGCCCCGCTGTCGCGGGGCCTCGCCTGAGTCCGATCCGTCCGACTACACGCGGTGGCAGGCCACCCAGTGCGTCGGGACCACCTCGCGCCACTCGGGGACGCGCTCGCGGCACTCGTCGACCGCGATCGGGCAGCGAGTATTGAACACGCAGCCCGGAGGTGGGCGCAGCGGCGACGGGACGTCGCCGGTGAGGATGATGCGCTCACGCGTGCGCTCCAGCTCGGGGTCCGTGATCGGCACGGCCGAGAGGAGGGCCTTGGTGTACGGGTGGAGCGGGTTGTCGTACAGCTCGTTGCGGTCCGCCAGCTCCATCATCTTGCCGAGGTACATCACGGCCACGCGGTCCGAGATGTGCCGGACGACCGCGAGGTCGTGGGCGATGAAGAGGTAGGTGAGGCCGAACTGGTGCTGGAGGTCCTCCAGCAGGTTGATGACCTGCGCCTGGATGGACACGTCGAGGGCGGACACCGGCTCGTCGCAGACGATGAACTCCGGCTCCACCGCGAGCGCCCGGCCGATGCCGATGCGCTGGCGCTGGCCGCCCGAGAACTCGTGCGGGTAGCGGCGTGCGAACGCGGGGTTCAGGCCGACGGCCTGGAGAATGTACTCGATGCGCTCCTTGCGCTCGCTGCCCTTGTAGAGGCCGTGGATCGCGAGGGGCTCACCGATGATCTGCTGGACGCTCATGCGCGGGTTCAGCGACGAGAACGGATCCTGGAAGATCATCTGCATGCGGCGGCGGAAGCGGCGCAGGTCGTTGCCCTTGAGCTTCGTGAGCTCGGTGCCGCCGAAGTTCACGGAGCCGGCCGTCGGGCGGTAGAGCTGGATCAGCGCGCGGCCGGTGGTGGACTTGCCACAGCCGGACTCGCCCACGAGGCCGAGCGTCTCACCCTTGGTCACGTGGAAGGTGAGGTTGTCGACGGCGCGGACGTCCGCCACCTTCCGCTGGACGAACACCCCGGCGTTCACCGGGAAGTACATCTGGAGGCCCTGGACGTCGACGAGCTTCTCGCCCGGCTTGACGGTGCTCTGGTAGCTGACCTTCGTCCCGGCGCTACCCGCAGTAGTCGTGGTCATCGTTCGAATCCCTCCGGCTAGTTCGCGGCGGCAGTGGCCTCAGCGGCCGGAACGCGGGTCTTCTCGTCAATCTGGGGGTTGCGCCAGCAGCGCGCCCAGTGCCCCGGCTCCTTCTCTTCGAGGTCGGGGTGGTCCGTCGCGCACTTGTCGATCGCCCAGTCGCAGCGCGGGCGGAACGGGCACCCGTGGATCTCCTGCACCAGGAGCGGCGGCTGGCCCTCGATCGTGGCGAGGCGCACGCGGGTCGCGGCGTCGAGACGCGGGACGGACGCCATCAGGCCCACGGTGTACGGCATGCGCGGGGTCTTGAAGACGTCGACCGCGCTGCCGCTTTCGACGATCTCACCGGCGTACATGACGTTGACGCGGTCCGCGTAGCGGGCCACGACGCCGAGGTTGTGCGTGATGATGAGGACCGCGGTGCCGAGGTCGGTCGCGAGGCGCGCCATGATCTCCAGGACCTGAGCCTGGATGGTCACGTCGAGCGCCGTGGTGGGCTCGTCCGCGACCAAAAGCTTCGGGTTGCAGGACAGCGCCATGGCGATCATCACGCGCTGGCGCATGCCGCCGGAGAACTGGTGCGGGTAGTCCTTCACGCGCTGGTCGGCCTCGGGGATGCCCACCAGCTCTAGGAGCTCGACGGCGCGCTTGGTGGCGTCCTCGTCGTTGAGGCCGAGGTGAAGCTGGATCGCTTCCCGGAGCTGCTGGCCGATCGTGAGCACGGGGTTCAGCGAGGTCATCGGCTCCTGGAAGACCATCGCGATGCGGTTGCCGCGGATCGACCGCAGCTCCGCGTCGCTCATCTTCAGGAGGTCCTTGCCCTCGAACATGATCGATCCGTCGACGATGCGGCCGGGCGGGTTCGGGATCAGCCGCAGGATCGACATCGCGGTCACGGACTTGCCGCATCCGGACTCGCCCACCAGGGCGAGGGTCTCCCCTTCGTCGAGGTGCCACGTCACGCCATTGACGGCGCGCACGACCCCCTCTTCCGTGAAGAAGTACGTCTTGAGGTTGTTGACCTCGAGCAGTCTCGCCATGGACCCCTCCGCGCGGCCGTTCGGGCCAGCGTTTTCCACGTGATACCTGTCGACGGCCCACTGCCGTGAGCCGTGGTGGGGAAGAGGAGACTCGAACTCCTACGCCTTGCGGCACGTGATCCTAAGTCACGCTCGTCTGCCAGTTCCGACACTTCCCCGCTCGGAACGGCTTCGTCGCCTCCGGCTCGGACGGCCGCACCTGACGGTACAGCCGGTTGGCCTCCCCTTCGCCTCTACCGCAGTATCCCCGCCGCGGCCGAGTGACGAGTGGTGAGCCCCCTGGGATTCGAACCCAGAACCGGCTGATTAAGAGTCAGCTGCTCTGCCGTTGAGCTAGAGGCCCCGAACTCGGCTGGAACGTAGCAGCGGGGTTATGGCGTGTCAACGAAACTGACAGCCTGTAGGTATGTGCGGAGCGCACTACCTTCTACCGTGCCCCACCGCGTCCCGGCCACGACTCCCGAGGGCATCCCGCGTGGGGACGAATGGAAGTGCGTTGACCCTGTTCCGCGTGTACCGTAGTTTCAGGCGTCAGTTCACTAGGTGCCAGCCCCCTCCCCGCGAGGCGGCCCCTCACATGGCCCAGTGACGCCGATCGCGGGCGGTTAGCTCAGTTGGTTAGAGCGCAGCGTTGACATCGCTGAGGTCACTGGTTCGAATCCAGTACCGCCCACCATCTCCCCGCGATCACACGCCTGCCTGTCCATCGGACCGTTCCGCGGGATCTCCGCACTGCGGCGCTCATCGTCGCCGGGCCGGGCAACTCGCGCCCGCAGCACCGCGTTGCCTACAATGACTGTTGACGATGCCCGCACGCCGCGAGGCGGCGGTCCATCCGAGCGACGACGGGGACACGCCCCGCGCACGGACGCTCACAGAGACCGGGGCCCTCGACGGTAGCTCGAGGCGCTGGAAGCCCCGGAGCGCACCACGCGGTGGTACCACCCTCGAGCCCGCGGGCGAACCCGCGGCGGCCTGCCACCGTTACCGGGCGAACGAGCCTCGCTCGCGCCGAGCCCTGTGCCCGGTTCGCGTGGGCGTGGGAAGTCGGGTGGAACCACGTGAGTGCGCCTCGCGTCCCGTCGGGACGAGGCGCACTTGTTGTTTTCGTGGGCACAGGAGACCCGACAGATGAGCAACGAACACGTGATCCCGTTCAAGGACCTGCCGCCGGAGGAACAGCTCTTCCGCATGCGGCACTCCGCCGCCCATGTGCTGGCGGAGGCCGTCCTCGAGATGTTCCCGGAGGCGAAGTACGCCATCGGTCCGCCGGTGGACAACGGCTTCTACTACGACTTCGACCTGCCGCGGTCGTTGAACCCGGACGACCTCGAGAAGCTCGAGGCTCGCATGCGCGAGTCGGTGAAGGCGAACCTCCCGATCGCCGGCGAGCAGATCTCGAAGGAGCGCGCCCGGGAGATCTTCAAGGACCAGCCGTACAAGCTGGAACTCATCGACGGCATCGAGGACGACACCGTCGGCCACTTCAAGCACGGCCAGTTCCAGGACCTCTGCCGCGGCGGCCACACGGAGAACACCGGCCAGATCGGCGCGTTCAAGCTCGACCGCGTCGCCGGGGCGTACTGGCGGGGCGACGAGAAGAACCCCATGCTCCAGCGCGTCTACGGGCTTCTCTTCCCGACGCAGGAGGAGCTGGCCGCCTACGAGCAGATGCGCGATGAGGCCGAAAAGCGCGACCACCGTCGCCTGGGACGAGAGCTGGACCTGTTCCACCTCGACCCGATCGCGCCCGGCGCGCCGTTCTGGCACCCGAAGGGGACGCTCCTCTACAACGGCCTCGTCGACTACATGCGCGAGCTCTACCGGGTCTACGGCTACCAGGAGGTCGTCACCCCGCAGCTGTTCAACGTGGACCTCTGGAAGACCTCCGGGCACTACCAGAACTTCGCGGACGACATGTACATGTTCGAGTCCGACGAGGAAGAGATCGGCGTCAAGCCGATGAACTGCCCGGGCCACTGCCACTACTTCGCCTCGGGTCACCACTCGTACCGTGACCTGCCACTTCGGCTCGCCGAGTTCAGCCGCCTGCACCGCAACGAGCGCTCGGGCGTCCTCCACGGCCTGACCCGCGTGCGCGCGTTCTCCCAGGACGACGCGCACATCTACTGCACCCCGGAGCAGTTCGACGAGGAGATCTTCTCGGTCTTCCGGATGATCGAGCGCGTCTACGAAGACCTCGGGCTCGGCCAGCCGACGATCCGGCTCGCGACCAGGCCCGCCAAGGCCGTCGGCAGCGACGAGGACTGGGAGCGGGCGATCGACCTCCTGGGCAAGTCGGTCACGAACGCCGGCAAGGAATACACGCTCGCCCCCGGCGAAGGCGCCTTCTACGGCCCCAAGCTGGAGTTCCATTTCAAGGACGCCATCGGCCGCTCGTGGCAGCTGGGCACCGTGCAGGTCGACCTGGGCATGCCGAAGTCCTTCGGCCTGAGGTACATCGGGGAGGACGGCGAGGAGCACCAGCCGATGATGATCCACCGCGCGATCCTCGGATCGCTGGAGCGGTTCATCGGCGTCTACATCGAGCACACCGGGGGCCACTTCCCGCTCTGGCTCGCACCGGTGCAGGCGGTCGTCATCCCGATTGCCGACCGCCACCTTGACTACGCGGGGCGCGTCAAGAACGAGCTCCAGGAGCGTGGACTCCGCGTGCAGGTCGACGACGGTCCCGACCGGATGGGCGCGAAGATACGGAAGGCCCAGCTGCAGAAGGTCCCGTACATGCTCGTCGTGGGCGACCGGGAGATGGAGCAGCAGGCGGCCGCCGTCCGCGACCGCACCGGCGACGACCTCGGGGCGATCCCGATCTTCCAGGTCGGTGACCGGATGGTCGACGAGCGCGACACCCGCACGATCCAGGCTCGCTAGTCCCGTCCTGGGACACAGCACGGGCGCCTCAGACGAGGCGCCCGTGCTGTGTGCGGACCAAAGTCCATGCTCCCACCACCGAACGGCCGGGGGAGCGGTATCCCCGGATGCGTACACTCCAGGTGAACGCAGGCCCCAGTGATCGCGGGGAGACGCCGGATGGTGAGCGGAGAGGTGGCGTCCGGCGGTCTGCGCGCCATGAGCGCCGATCCAGTCCTGCGGATCCGAGGGCTGGTGAAGCGTTATCAAGACGTAGCCGCCGTCGACGGCGTCAATCTCGACGTCGGCGAAGGGGAGGTCTTCGGCCTGCTGGGGCCAAACGGCAGCGGTAAGTCGACCCTCCTGAACCTCGTCATGGGCTTCATCCGGCCGACCGCCGGGACGGTGAGCATCGGAGGGCACGAGATCCAGGCCGAGCGCGGGCGTGCACTGGCCTCGATCGGCGGACTCGTCGAGGGCAGCGCCTTCTACCCGTACCTGTCGGGGCGGCGGAACATCGAGATGCTGGCCGAGCTCCGCCGGCTACCACCCTCGCGGGTCGACGAGGTGCTCGCACTCGTGCAGCTGGAGCGTGCCTCGGCCCGGGACTTCGGCGGCTACTCGCAGGGGATGCGCCAGCGGCTGGGCGTCGCAGCCACGCTGCTCCATCAGCCGCGGCTCATCGTGCTCGATGAGCCCACCAGCGGCCTCGATCCCGCCGGCACCAGGGAGATGCGCGAACTCCTCCCGAGGCTCGCGGGGGAGGGCATCACCGTGGTGCTCGCCAGCCACCTCCTGACGGAGGTGCAGCAGGTCTGTGAGCGCGTCGCGATCATGCAGGCCGGACGGGTCATCGCCAGCGGTGACGTCGACTCGCTGCTCGAGCGCCACCGCCGCTGGCGTCTCCGCGTCCGGCCGGAGCAGACGGACGCGGCGCAGGTCGCCCTTCGCGCGTTGCCCCAGACGGTCACGGTCACGGTGGAGGCTCCGGATCTCTTCGTGGAGACCCGGGCCGGCGGCGAAGCGCTGAACAGCGCGCTCGTGGCTGCGGGCATCCTCGCCAGCGAGATCGAGCCCGAGACGCCAACACTGGAGGCGGTGTTCATGGAGCTGACCGGTGAGGGCGAGATCCGATGAGCACGCTCATCCGCATCGAGGTGGAGAAGATCGTCAGGCGCCGGCTCAACCAGATCGTGCTGGCCGTGTTCTGCGGCCTGCTGATAGTGGTCTACGTGCTCCTCTGGCTGGCGACCGACGTCATCACGGAGGCCGGCGGCGGCGACGACGTGGGTGGGCTCCGCTCGGCGCTCTTCCTCGAGGAGACCGTGCCGTTCGCGATCCTGCTCATCTACTCCATTGGCTTCGCCGCCGGCGTGGTGGTGATCGGGGCGAACATCGGCTCGGAGTATGTGTGGAACACGTTCCGAACGCTGAGCTCGGTGGAACCTCAGCGCAGCCGTCTGCTGGCGGCGAAGCTGATCGCGCTCTGGGGCACGATCGTCGCGGCCTTGCTCTTCGGCCTGGTGGTGGCGATCGCCACGAGCACGATCATCACGATCCTGAACGGTGAGTTCGACCTCTCGTTCATCGACCTGACCTACGTCCGCGAGTCCACCTACTCCTTCCTCCGCATGCTCGTTGGGATTGCGCCGTATTTCGGCCTGGCGTCCATGTTCGGCGTCATCGGCCGATCGTCGACGGCGGCGATCGCGCTTGCGTTCGGTGTCGGATTCCTGGAAGGGATCGTCGGGGGGCTGATGCAGTTCGCCGGGGGGTGGCTGGCGGACCTCTCCGCCTACGGTATCGACCACAACACGGACTCACTCGCGTTCCAGGACGGGGGCGTCTTCGAGGACATCGCTGGCCAGGGCGCCGTACTGAGCGAGGTCTTCGATCGGCCCAGCACGACGCACTCGATCGTGGTGCTTTCCCTCTGGGTGACCTTCTTCATCGTCACCGCGTTCTGGACCTTCCGCCGCCAGGACCTGGAGTACCAGGGCGGGTAGCACCAGCGGGTAACGCCGGGGAACGAGCCCACGACGATGGCGACGACAGGCAGCACCGGGCAGGACGCCCCGCGGCCGGGGCTCGAGCGATCGCTGAGCCTCTGGCAGGTCACGGTCTCGGGCGTCGGCATCGTGATCGGCGCAGGCATCTACGTCCTCGTCGGCGAGGCGGCCGCGGAGGCAGGGAGCCTCATCTGGCTCTCGTTCATCGTCGCCGCGGTGCTCGGGGGCCTGACCGGCCTGAGCTATGCCGAGCTGGCCGGCCTGTTCCCGTCCGCGGGCGCGGAGTACGAGTTCGCCCGCAGGGCCTTCACGGAGTTCGTCGGGTTCATGGTCGGGTGGCTGATGGTCGCCGGGAACGTCGTCGGCGCGGGTGCGGTCGCGCTCGGGTTCGCCGAGTACGCACGACGCTTCATCGACCTGGACGATCGGGTGATCGCGCTCCTCCTCCTCGGCGTCCTGACCGCCATCGTGAGCGCGAGCACGAAGCGCTGGATCTGGCTGACCACCATCCTCGTCCTGCTGGAGGCCGGTGGCCTCGTGCTCGTGGTGGCCGTGGGGCTGCCCCACATCGGGGACCACTCGCTCACGGACGGCTCGGCCACCGGCGTGCTCTCGGCCGCGGCGCTCGTCTTCTTCGCCTTCATCGGCTTCGACGAGGTCGTGACGCTCTCGGACGAGACGAACGACCCGGCCCGGGTGATCCCTCGCGCGCTCCTGCTGGCCCTCGCCATCTCCACCGCGCTCTACGTCGCCGTCTCGATCGCCGCCGTCAGCGTCGTCGAGTGGCACGTCCTCGCCGAGGCCGAGCGCCCGCTGGCGCTCGTCATCGGCCACCAGTGGGGCGACCGAGGCTCAGACATCATCGCCTGGCTTGCGCTGAGCTCCACGACCAGCACGGTGCTCCTGCTGCTCACGGCGTCCGCCCGACTCATCTTCGACATGGCACGGAAGGGGTCGCTCCCGAGCATCCTCGGGGTCGCCGGTCGGCGCACGCATGCGCCGTGGGCAGCCACGCTCGCCGCGTGCGGGGTGGCGGCGGCGTTCGCGCTCTCCGGTCAGATCGGCCTGGTGGCGGCCGTGACGGACTTCTCCGTGTACGCGGTGTTCATCGCCGTGAACCTCGCGGTGCTGCGCCTGCGACGCATCATGCCGGACGCACACCGTCCGATGCGCGCCGGCCCCGAGGTCCGCGGGTACCCGGTGGCGCCGGTGCTCGGACTCGGCGCGACGCTGCTGATGGTCGCCTTCCTCGACCCGACGGCCTGGGCCGTCGGCGTCGGACTCATCGGCGTGGCCCTCGTGTTCTGGTTCGGGATGCACCGGCGCGGCGAGCGAGCCTGAGGCCGTGGACGCTACTTCGTCTTCGAGGCGTTCAGCTGCGCGGCTGCCCGAAGCAGCGCCTTCAGCGCCCGGGCGTCGATGCGGTCGCCCTCGCGCCAGTCGATCGCGCGGCGCGTATTGCCCGTGAGGCTCGAGTTGAAGAGCCCCTCCGGATCGTCGAGGAAGGCGCCCTTCGCGAACGTCACCTTCACCACGTCCCGGTAGGTCTCGCCGGTGCAGATCATGCCGTCGCGATACCAGGTGGGGACGCCTCGCCACTTCCACTCCTCGACGACGTCCGGGATCGCCTCGTGGACCAGCTCACGGATGCGCGCCAGCTTCTCGCCCCGCCAGTCGCCGAGCTCCGCGATCCGCGCGTCGATGAGTTCCGAGGGGGATGGGTCGCTGGTCATCGTGCGCGTCCTCTGATTACGTCGTGTGATGCGGAGGGTGGTGTCCCGCGAGCGTACCCGGATCGGCGTCACGAGGAGCCCTCGACGCTTGCCGCCACCCCCCACTCATGGGAGTCTTCCCCGAGGCCCTTCCCCGGCCCCTCACTGACACGCGGAACCAGTCTCCCCCGGGCGCAGCCGCCGCGGGCGGGTGAACAGGACGAGCATGTTCAAGCGAGTGCTCATCGCGAATCGTGGTGAAATCGCGCTCCGCGTCCAGCGCACCTGCCGCGAAATGGGCATTGAGACCGTCGCCGTCTACTCGGACGCCGACCGGAACGCCCTCCACGTCCGAAACGCCGACCGCGCCGTGCGCCTCGGGCCCGGCCCGTCGAACGAGTCCTACCTCGTGATCGAGAAGATCATCGAGGCCGCGAAGCAGACCGGAGCGGACGCGATCCACCCCGGCTACGGCTTCCTCTCCGAGAACGCGGAGTTCGCGGACGCCGTCGCCGCCGCCGGCATCACCTTCATCGGCCCCCCGGCCGAGGCGATGCGCGCGCTGGGCGGCAAGATCTCCGCCCGCCGCATCATGGAAGAGGCCGGCGTCCCCACCGTCCCCGGCGCCAACGACATCTCCCTGGACGACTTCGAGACCGCGAAGCGCGAGGCGGACCGCATCGGCTTCCCGCTCCTCGTGAAGGCCTCCGCCGGCGGTGGTGGCCGCGGCATCCGCCTCGTCCAGAGCGCCGAGGACCTCGAGGGCGCGATGCGCGCCTCGGCGTCCGAGGCGGCGTCCTCGTTCAAGGACGCGACGATCTTCCTCGAGAAGTACGTCTCGCCCGCCCGCCACATCGAGGTGCAGATCGTCGCGGACAACCAGGGCAACGTCCGCGCCTTCGGCGAGCGCGAGTGCTCCGTCCAGCGACGCAACCAGAAGCTCGTGGAGGAGGCGCCCTCGGTCGCCGTGACGCCCGAGATCCGTCGGCGCATCTGTGACGCCGCGATCGCGGCCGCGAAGACCTCCGGCTACCGCAACGCCGGCACCGTCGAGTTCCTCATGGACAACGACGGCAACTTCTACTTCCTCGAGGTGAACGCCCGCCTGCAGGTGGAGCACCCGGTCTCCGAGCTCGTCTACGGCGGCGTCGACCTCGTCGCGCTGCAGCTGAGGGTGGCCTCCGGCGAGCCCGTGCCGGACCCGGACGCGCCTTTGGAGCCGACCGGCTGGGCGATCGAGTGCCGCATCAACGGCGAGGACCCGTTCAACAACTTCGTCCCCTCGCTCGGCCTCGTGGACTTCCTCCAGGTCCCCGCCGGCCCGGGCGTCCGCTTCGACACGATGCTCTTCGAGGGCCTCGACATCCCGATCTTCTACGACTCGCTGCTCGGCAAGCTCATCGTCTGGGCGGAGGACCGCGAGAAGGCGATCGAGCGCATGAAGCGCGCCCTGAAGGACCTCATCGTCTCCGGGCCGGTCACCAACCAGGCGTTCCACCTGGCGCTGTTCGACAACGAGGACTTCCGACGGGGCGACATCTACACGTCCTGGCTGGAGTCCAACTTCACGATGCCGACGCTCCCCGAGGAGGACCCGCGCCTGGAGACGGCACTGGTCGCCGGGGGCATCGCCGCCGGGCTCATCGCCGGCGCCACCGCCGAGGGCACCGCGAGGCCGGTGGGCCTCACCCGCTGGGTCGCCGCCTCGCGCACGCACGCGCGGCGCGGCATCCGTATCGATGGAGGGAACACCGGATGGCGTCGCGGTTCCGCTTCCAGGTAGAAGGCACCAACCACGCCGTCTCCGTCGAGGACTCGGCCAAGGGCGTCTCGGTCAAGGTCGACGAGGGCGACTACTTCCCCATCGACGTGACCACCTCGGGCATCCCGGGGCTGATCTCGATCATCCGTGACGGCGTGCCGCAGCAGGCGTACGTGACCCGCGAGGGCCGCGCGCTGCGCGTCATCGTGGACGGGCGCGTGTTCCTCCTCGGCCCGGTGGGCGCGGGCGGCCGCGGCCGCGGCGCCGCCGGCGGCATGGGCGATCCTCCCGGCACCATCACCACCCCGCTCGCCGGCGTCGTCGTCGACGTGAAGGTGAAGGAGGGCGACGTCCTCCAGCCCCGCCAGGTCGTCGCCGTCGTCGAAGCGATGAAGATGCAGAACGAGGTGCAGTCGCCGCTGGCGGGCACCGTGAAGCGCGTCGCCGCCGTCGCCGGCTCCCGCATCGAGAAGGGCGACCTCATCCTCGAGTACGAACCCGCCGCCGAGGAATAGCCAGCGGGCTCGGGCTCCGCTCCCGGCGTCGCTCTAGTCGGCGCCCACCGCCCCGGCGAGGAAGCCCTCCGCCTGCCGCGACACGCACGCGTTGAACGCCGTCGCGTCCGGCAGCAGGAACATGATGTCGAGCGTGCCGTCCGGCGCGACGTGGGAGGTGAGGGTCACCGGGGCGCCGGAGGCTACCTCGTCGCCCAGCGCGGCGACGACCGCGCGTAGATACGCCGCGCGTGCGCTCTCGGACTCAGCCATGGTCGTGTCCACCCGTCACGAGGGCGCTACGACCATGTCCGCTACCGACACCACCGCGCGATTGCCTCGAATACCTGGATCGAGCGTAGACGCGCCGCCGGGTTAAGCAACCGCAAAGCGCGCGAACCTTCCGCCCCGTGCGTTATGTCGCTGGCTCTGCTCCGACGTCATCCCCCACCGCCGAGCCGCGCCTGGAACGAGTCGAAGTCCACGGCGCGGACCGTGAACGTCACCGTCCGCTCCTGCTCTTCGAGCTCCGCGCGAGCGTCATACGTCCCGAGGGGCGGCGCGAAGCTCACGCGCACCGGGACGCCCTCCTCGCGGCATGCCTGCAGCGCCAGGATCGCGTGCTCCACCCGCCGGTCGACCTCAGTGTTTCGTGCTGGCCGTCGTGCTTGCGTCATGCCTCGAAGCATGGGGACGAGGATCGGCGAGGGGGAAGGGGGAGTTGGCAGCCGTGAGGAGTGGGCAGGCGGTGAGCGACTGATTAGTATCCAAGCCTCAGTTTCCGTCGTAGTAGGACGACATATGCCCGCCGAAGCTCCAGTCGTGGCCGTCTTCAACTTGAAGGGCGGCGTTGGCAAAACCACATTGGCATCGAACGTCTTCCGCGTCATGGCGGAAGAGATGGCACTGGAGATCCTCTTAGTCGACTTTGATCCACAGTCGAATCTCAGCGAGCTACTGCTTACGCCCGACGAGTTCAGGGCACTCCGAGATGCAAGACGATCCATATTGGCGATACTGGAGCCTGACCCCCCCGACTCGATCTTCAAGATCGCGATGAACGACTTGGCTGACATCGGTGATGTCTCCGAGTACATCGAGACTGTGTGGGAGTCGAGTGAAGATGACGGCCGGGTTGATCTACTCGCGGGAGACTGGGGCCTGATCACGCTCTCGGTGCGCGAGTCGGCCTCGTCCATGAAGATCGCCCGTCAGCGACTGCGAGACCTGTTCTCGAAGGCTCGTAACGAGTACGACCTGATCGTGCTGGACTGTAACCCGTCCACATCCTTCATGACGAGAATGGCGGTCGAGGCAGCCGATCACCTGTTGATTCCTGTCACCCTCAACCGGTACGCGCCGATTGGGCTGAATCTAATCAAGACCTACGTCGACTCACTCCCAACGCTACCGTCCCGTCCCAAGCCCATGGTGCTGATCAACGAGATCCAGGGTTCAGAGGCAACGCGGGCACAGAACGAGGCCGCCATCCGGGCTTCTAGCTACGGCAAAGACACCTTGGTCGAAAGCGTGCAGGCGTCACGGGTTCTGGAGGCGAAGCCCGACAAGACCGGGTTCGCCGTAGACTTGCGTCTGCCGTATACGGCTGCGGTTCAGGCCAACCTCGCAGCCGTAGCGGACGAGATTGCACAGAAGGTGGGACTCGCGTGAATCCGGTGCAGCTCTCTCTGTTGCGCGTCCTCTCGGATCCCACCGTCTCCGAAGAGGAGTTCAAGTTCATCACGCGATGGCTGCGCGAGGGTGGTACCGAGAGCCTCGTTTCTATTGCGGAGAGCGTCCGCGCCTGGGCCAGCGCGCCTGCACCACAGGCGCGATCGTCCTCGACGCCGTCCGAGCCGGTAAAGCCACATCAGCGGAGCGGACGCCACGACCGGCTCGCGATTCGGCTCTCCGAACTGCTCCTTCAGCGACTGGGAATGACCGTCAAGGATGCAGTCGCTGAACTCGCGACTCGCCTCGAATACCGTCAGCCTCTGCCGGTTCGCAAGAGCTTCAACACTTACGTGAAACGGCTGGCTGAAGCGGAGGGCGACTCGGCCGTCCTGTCTGCCGCATTCCAGATGGCGCAGGACCGAGGTCTTGAGGACTTCAGGCGAGACTGGGCAGTTGACTTCCCCACCGAGTGACCCAGCCGTTCAGCAGCGGCTTGCTGGTGACATCGAGCGATTGCTCGATGCAACTCGCAACCACGCGGCTGGGGATGGACAGGCCGCCGCACGCTCGATAGCCGACGCGGCGACACCCTTTCTCATCTGGCTACGGCACCTCGAGATCGCCGATGAGGAGCCGCGAACCGCTGGCCTGCTGAACGGTGCTCGAGCGGCCCTCGTAGAGTCTGTGGCTGCTGCTGCGCTCGGTCTAGGGCGAGCTTGCATAGCTGCATCCCGTCTCCAGATCGATCTCGTCGTCGCGTACACCTACTACCGATCGCATTTGGAGGAGTGGGAGCGCGTCCAACGGGAGGGGAAGGGATTTGTTACACGTGGCCAGATCCAAGATTTGCACTGCGACTCCGTTGTGGGTTTCAAGAGCCGACTCGCCCTGCTGAACTCACATGGAATCTCGATCGACGGTCTCTATCGTGCCCTGTCTGCACACATCCATGGCCAATCAGACCTAACGATCCCGACGAGCAATCAACTTGAAGAGGTCGTGTTCTCTGGTGCGCTCTTTGCATCGGTGATCGATGCTCAGACACAAACACTAGCTGCCGTATCGCACTACCTCTGCGCACTCTACGCCGACGACTGGCCGAGCCTCCCGCCGACCGTTATCGACTTCACGCGACGCGTACTTACGCGCCCACAACGTGTGGACTTCTTCGACACGTCGACCCGTCCGTCCTAGCGCCCACAGCCCCTAACCCGACACCCCCCTACACTGCCCACCCATGAGCGAGACCACCGACCGCATCGCGAGCATCGAGCGGGACGCGCTGGCTGCCCTCGCGGCGGCGGAGGATGACGCCGCCATCGAGGCATGGCGTACGCGCGTTCTCGGGCGGTCCGGGGAGCTCACCGGCGTCCTGCGCGGCATCGGCGGGCTCGACGCGGACGAGCGCAGGGTCGTCGGCGCCGAGGCGAACCGCGTCAAGGGCATCCTCGAGGCCGCGCTCGACGAGCGTCGCGAGGCGCTGCGTCGCGCCGCGCTCGCGTCGGCGGAGGCGGACGCGCTCGACGTGACGCTGCCGGGCCGACCGCTGCGCCGCGGCCGGCTGCACCCGATCACGCAGGTGCGACGTCGCATCCTCGACGTCTTCGAGCGCCTGGGCTTCCAGGTCATCGAGGGCCCCGAGGTGGAGCTGGACGCGTACAACTTCGGCGCGCTGCGCATCCCGGAGCACCACCCCGCCCGCGACATGTGGGACACGTTCTGGTTCGACGAGGAGGTGCAGGGCCCGGACGGCAACGAACGCGCCCCGCTGCTCCTCCGCACCCACACCAGCCCGATGCAGGTCCGCTTCATGCAGGAGCACGAGCCGCCGATCCGCGTGGCGGTGCCCGGCAAGTGCTACCGCTACGAGGCCACCGACGCCACCCACGAGTGGATGCTGGAGCAGGTGGAGCTCCTCGCGATCGACGAGGGCATCTCCATGGCCAACCTCAAGGGCACGCTCCAGGAGTGGGCGCGCCAGATGTTCGGCCCGTCGCGCAGGGTCATGCTGCGCAACTCGTACTTCCCGTTCGTCGAGCCGGGCGTCGAGGTGGCCGTGGACTGCTTCCAGTGCCCCGGCGACGACCCGTCGTGCCCCGTCTGCCGGGGATCGGGCTGGCTCGAGCTGATGGGCGCGGGGATGGTGCACCCGGAGATCATCGCGGCGCAGGGCTACGACCCGGAGCGCTACACGGGCTTCGCCGCCGGCATGGGCGTGGAGCGCGTGGCGATGGTGCTCCTCGGCGTCTCGGACATCCGCGACTTCCACGCGAACGACCCGCGCTTCCTCGCGCAGTTCTAGTCCGCCGCAGCCCTGGTCCGACGCAGCCCTCAGCCCCCTCCCCGGTCCCGGGGAGGGGTGCGCCGGACTACTTCGCCTCGCCCCGGGCGACCTTCTCGGCCAGCTCGGCCATGTACTCGCCGTCGTGGTAGCGAGGCGGGCGCCGGTCGCGGAGCGCGTAGAGCGCCTCGCGGTGCTCCGGGGTCTTGCGAGCGTCTGCGAAGTTCTCGTTGGAGCGGCGCTGCACCGTCGTCAGGTCGGTGGTGAGGAGGTCTTCCATCAGCTGCCGCTTGATGACCTTGAGCGTGCTCGCGGGGTTGTTCGCGATCTCGGCGGCCAGGGCCACCGCCCGCGGGAGGAGCTGGTCCGGCTCGTAGACGTGACGCACGAGGCCGATGTCGCGGGTCTCCTCGGCGCTCCAGATGCGGCCGGTGAGGATCATCTCCTTCGCCCGCTGCATGCCGATGAGCTTCGGCAGCATCCACGCGGAGTTCAGCTCCGGCGTGAGGCCGATCGCGGCGAAGCGCGCGGAGAATCGCGCCTCTGTCGACGCGAGGATGATGTCGTGCCACAGGATCGACGTGAACCCGATGCCGATCGCGACGCCGTTCACCGCCGCGATCGCCGGCTTCCCGTCGGCCATGTACCAGGGGTCGAAGGGGGCGTGCGGCGCGACCTTCTGCTTCGGCATCTTCGCGCCGGTGAAGGTGCTCTCGAACCCGCCGACGTCCGCGCCGGCGCTGTAGGCGCGGCCATTGCCGGTGGTGATGACGGCGCCGATGGACGGGTCCGCGTTGAACCTGTCGTACGCCTCGATCCACTCCGCGTACATCGTCTGGTTCATCGCGTTGAGGACGTCCGGCCGGTTGTACCGCACGATGCCCACGCGTCCGATCCGCTCGACCTGGATCGCGTCGTACTCGGTGTCGTCATACGCCTCGGTGGCGATGTTCGGGTCGAGGCGGCCGTCGTCGGTCATCGCGGGATCCTCCCTGCGTCGCATACGCGCAGTACGTCACGTGCGACGGCGGGAGTATAGGCGCGGCGAGACGGCGTGGGTGGACGACAGCGTGGGCTCGGAATCGGACCACCCGGGCCGACGAAGGCGCTGGGTTCGCGCTAGGTCTTCGCGGGAACGAGCCGATCGACGATCCCCTGCAGCTCGTCGCGCTCGCGGCGGAGCATGTCGCGGAACCTCGAGTCGTCCGCGTCCGCGATCTGCATGCTGTAGTCGCCGAGCCGTTCGCGCAGCACGCGCACCAGCAGTTCCAGCTCCGACGCTCCCAGCTCGATGTTCATCGCCTGCCTCCATCACCCCGACGCACGAACCCTACGCGCGTGGGCATGGCGATCTCATCAACGGGGATGCCCCGTTCCCCGGCGACCTCGAGGCGTCCACGCATACCGGCTGTCGGTGGGGCGCGTTGTATCATCGGCCCGACAATGCGGCGCAGCGATGCGACGCGAGCATGAGGAGGACGCCGATGACCACCGTGGAAAGGCCGTGGAAGGTCGTTGGGACGCGCCCTGTCCGCCCGGACGGCGTGGACAAGGTCACCGGCCGCGCCGTGTACGGCGCCGACGTGCGCATGGCGAACCAGGTATACGGTCGGGTGAAGCGCAGCCCGCACGCCCACGCTCGCATCAAGCGCATCGACGCCTCGAAGGCGCTCGCGCTGCCGGGCGTCCTGGCAGTCGTCACGCACGACGACCTCCCAACGGTTCCGAACCCGGTCATGCCGACGATCCGCGGCCCGATCCCCTCTCAGTGGGACCAGGACCGCATCCTCGCCCGGTACAAGGTGCTCTTCCGCGGCCACCCCGTCGCCGCCGTCGCCGCGACCGACCACCACATCGCCGAGGATGCGCTTGAGCTGATCGAGGTCGAGTACGAGGTCCTGCCTGCCATCACGTCGATCGGTGATGCCCTCCTGCCCAACGCCCCGCTGCTGCACGAGGACGGCCTCGGCGACCTCGTCGAGGACCTCTTCCCCGAGGTCGACGGGCGCAAGGGCAACATCGCGCGCGTGGTGGAGATGGGCTTCGGCGATGTCGACGCCGGCTTCGCCGGCGCGGACATCATCCTCGAGCACGAGTACTCCACCGCGATGGCGCACCAGGGCTACATCGAGCCGCACAACGCCACGGCGATGTGGAACCGAGACGGCAAGCTGCAGGTCTGGACGAGCACGCAGGGCGCCTTCGGCATCCGCGACAACCTCGCTCGCAACCTCCAGCTGCCGCTCGGCGACATCCGCGTGATGCCGGCGGAGATCGGCGGCGGCTTCGGCGCCAAGAACGTCGTCTACCTCGAGCCACTCGCGGCGCTGCTCTCGAAGAAGACCGGCCGCCCCGTGCAGCTCACCATGAACCGCACCGAGGTCCTCGAGGCGACCGGCCCGACCTCGGGCACGCGCTCGTGGGTGCGCCTCGGCGCGAAGAAGGACGGCACGCTCGTCGCTGCCGACATCAAGCTCTGGTACGAGGCGGGCGCCTACCCCGGCTCGCCGGTCGGCGGCGGCGCTCGATGCGCCCTCGGGCCGTACGCGGTGCCGAACCAGCGCATCGTCGGATACGACGTCGTCGTGAACCGCCCCAAGGTGGCGGCGTACCGCGCCCCGGGCGCGCCGGCCTCCGAGTTTGCGATCGAGTCGATCCTCGACGAGCTGGCCGAGCGCCTGGACATGGACCCGATGGAGCTGCGGATGAAGAACGCGGCCCAGGAGGGCACCCCGCGCTCGGACGGCGCGACGCATGGCAACATCGGCGCCCGCGAAGTCATGCAGGCGGTCATCGACAGCCCCCACTGGCAGTCGGAGAAGCCGCGCGCCGAGGTCGGGCGGGGCGTCGCGATGGGCTTCTGGCAGAACGGCGGTGGCGAGTCCTCCGCCTACGCGACGGTCCACTCGGACGGCACCGTGACGCTGACCACCGGCTCGGTGGATATCGGCGGCCAGCGCGCGGCATTGGCGATGCAGTTCGCGGAGACGATGGGCCTTCCCTTCGAGGCGATGAACTCGCTCGTCGGCGACACGGACACGATCGGGTTCACGGGCAACACCGGCGGCAGCCGCACCACGTTCGCAACCGGATGGGCCGCCTACCAGGCCGCCCTCGATGTGCGGCGACAGCTGGAGGAGCGCGCGGCGAAGATCTGGGGCGTGAACGTCGATGACGTCCACTACGACCAGGCCGACGCGACCATCAAAGGCCCGGACGGCAACATCTTCACGTTCAAGGAGCTGGCGCGCCGGCTCCCCGGTTCCGGCGGCAACATCCAGGGCCGCGCGGACGTCGTCTCGACCAACGTGGGCAAGGTGGGCGCCTGCTATGGCGCGCACATCGCGGACGTCGAGGTGGACCGCGAGACCGGCAAGGTGAAGGTGCTCCGCTACACCGCGATCCAGGACGTCGGCACCGCGATCCACCCGGCGTACGTCGAGGGCCAGATCGAGGGCGGCGCCGTCCAGGGCATCGGCATGGCCCTCAACGAGGAGTACGTCTACAACGACGACGGCCGCATGGTGAACGCCTCGTTCCTCGACTACCGAATGCCGGTGGCGAACGACCTGCCCTCGATGGAGACGATCCTCGTGGAGGTGCCGAACCCCGGCCACCCATTCGGCGTCCGGGGCGTCGGCGAGGTTCCGATCGTGCCGCCCCTCGGCGCGATCGCGAACGCGATCTACGACGCCGTGGGCATCCGCGTGCGCGACCTTCCCGCCTCGCCAACGCGGATCCTCGCCGAGCTCATGGAGCAGAAGAGCTAGCGTCCGGGCGCGCAACGAAGGGGCCAGCGATGCCGGTCCTGCACGTCCCCGCCAGCCTGCGCGAGGCCTCCGGCGGCCGCGAACGCTTCGAGGTGGAGGGCACCACCCTCCGCGAGGTGTTCGCGGCCGTGCGCGCGTCCGCCCCTGCCCTGTTCGACCGCCTCGTCGATGACGGCGACCTCCGCGCCGACATCGCCGTCGCCATCGACGGTTCGATCCTCGAAGACACGGGCATGTTCACGGACGTGGCGCCGGACGCTGAGATCTACCTCGTCCCGCCCATCGGCGGCGGCGCCCGCTAGCGCGCTACCTCGGATCCTTGATCCAGAAGAGCGCGTTCGACGGACCGTAGCCGCACTCCCCGTGCATCTCCGAGATGAAGATCGGCTTGCCGTCGGGGCCCGGGAGGATGGACGCGGTGGTTCCTCCGTGCAGGTGCTCGTACGAACAGAACGGCTCGTGCGCGGGCGTGAACACCATCGCGCTGCCGTCGTACCAGACGCCGTCGTACGCGTAGACGAGGATGAAGCCCTCGAGGAGCTTGCCCGGGACCACCGGCGTCGGGTCCGCTGGCTCGAACGGCAGGCGGACGGCCGGCGCGCCGGGCGCGACGGGCGCGAGCACGCGCGGCGTCGGGGTGGCCGTCGGTGTTGCCGTACGGGGATCGGCGACGGTCGTCGGCGAGGCGGATGATTCGGCGCCACACACGCCGGTGATCCCGAGCGTCACGCGCGAGGTCACATCGTCCTCCACGCGCTCGACGACGGTGCCGCCCTCGAACACTGTGGCGATGGCGGCCTGGCTCGACCTGCCGTGGAAGAAGACAAAGAAGCGGCCCTCGCGCTCACACGTGAACCGCTGCTCGAAGTCCAGCGTGGAACCGGGCTGTGCCTCCCGGAAGACGGTCTGAGTCTGCTCCGGCGCGAGGGGCGTGGGATCGTAGTCGCTGGACTTGAAGACGAACTCGAGCGAGGCGATGTCCGCGAAGTCGATCCCGCGGACACCACCGGTGGAACGCCAGTGCGTGGTAACCCCCAGCGGTGCCCCGTTCACCGCCGCCACGTGGACCTGCTGCCTCGTTCCGGAGCGCCTGTAATCCCACCCGGGGATCTCGTCGGGGGCCACCCGGGCCCGCACGACGAACGACTCCCCGACCTGGTAGGTCTCAGCGGGGAGCGGCGGGAGGAGGCGAGCCTCCAGGACCTCGCCGTAGGTCCTGACGTGCACCTCGCTGAAGTGAGTCAGCTCGATGGTGTACGAGGTGGAGTCGGTGTCCGCGTCATAGGAGGCGTCGCCGAGGTCCAGCAGCTCGATGCCATCACCACCATCACCGCCCTCGGAGAAGTGCATCCCCATCAGCGGGCCCTGCGGCCTGCCGGACAGTTCGATGGTGAGCCGCACCGGCTCTGCGAACGTTGCGCCGTCCGGCAACAGGCGGAACGCCGCGACAGGCTCCCCGCCCTCGGACGGCGCCGTCTCGCCCTCGATTGCCTCGATGGCGATTGCCTCGATGGCGATCGGCTCCCCGGCGTCCTGGCCGCCGGCATCCAGTGAGACAGTGACGCCACCGATGTCAGCGACAACCAGGTCTTCCGCCGAGTCGGGCGTCCGGTCTCCCGTGCCGGCATCTCCCGATCCGCAGGCGACGCAGAGGACGAGAACGCCCGCGAGGAGAGCAGCAGCGGGCGCGAGGGCAGCAGTGAGGCGCACGGATCCTCCTCGGTGAGCCGGGACGAGGGGTGCCCGGACAGTAGCATGAGTTCGGCGCCGGGACGCGGCCACAGGGCTTCGAGGGTGGCAGGCAAGCCCCGTGTGTTCGAGACTTCCGGTAACGTCGCGGAAACCGTGGGAGTCTCGCATGCTGGTTTCGCTGAAGTGGTTGCGTGAGTACGTCGACATCCCGGCCGGCGTGGACGTCGATGACCTGGCGCACCGGCTGACCATGGCGAGCGCGGAGGTGGAGGGCATCCATCGACGGGGCGCCCAGTGGGACCGCGACCTGGTCCGCGTCGGCGAGGTGCTGCAGGTCAACCCCCACCCCGACGCCGACCGCCTCCGGCTTGCGACCGTGAACTTCGGCGGCGCCGAGCCGCAGACCGTGGTCTGCGGCGCACCCAACCTCGCCATCGGCCAGCGGATCGCCTTCGCGCGCGAGGGCGCCAGCGTCTTCGACGGCCACACCGGCAAGCAGACGGTCCTCAAGCGGTCAAAGATCCGCGGCGTCGAGAGCGCCGGCATGGTGCTCTCCGAGCGTGAGCTGGGCCTCTCGGACGAGCACGAGGGCATCATCGAACTGCCCTCGGACGCCCCCGTCGGCACCCCGCTGGTCGACTACCTCGGCGACGTCATCATCGACGTCCACGTGTGGCCGAACCGTGCCGACATGATGAGCATGACCGGCATCGCCCGCGAGGTCGCAGCGCTCCTCGGCACGCGCGTCCGGATGCCGAGCACCGACTACCCGACAAGCAGCACCCCGGCCTCAGACGCTATCTCCGTCCGCATCGACGACCCCGACCTCTGTGTCCGTTATGTCGCGACCGTCATCGAGGGCGTCACGGTCGGCCCCTCCCCCACCTGGATGCAGGAGCGCCTGCGGGCCGCCGGCCAGCGGCCGATCTCCAACGTCGTAGACATCACGAACTACGTCATGCTCGAACTCGGGCAGCCCCTCCACGCGTTTGACCTCGACACCCTGCGCGGCGAGGTCGGCGTGCGTGTCGCGCGCCCGGGCGAAACGCTGCGCACCCTCGACGGCGTCGACCGCGAGCTCACGCCCGACACTCTGCTGATCACGGACGAGCGTGGTCCGATCGCGCTCGCCGGGGTGATGGGTGGCCAGCACACGGAGGTCACCGGGCAGACCACGCGCATCCTCCTCGAGGCGGCCCGCTTCGACCCGGTGAGCATCCGCCGTACCTCCACCCGACTGGCGCTCCGCTCGGAGGCCTCCTCGCGCTTCGAGCGCGGACTCTCCCCCGAGCTCGCGATGGAAGCCGCACGACGCGCGACGAAGCTGTTCGTCGAGCTCGCCGGCGGTACCGCCCGCGCGGGCTACGTCGACACCTACCCGGTGCCGGAGCAACTCCCCGAGGTGACGATCACCCGCCACCGCCTCGACACGCTCATCGGCGTCTCCGTCCCGACGACCGAGGTGGTGGGCATCCTCGAGACGCTCGGGTTCGACGTGCTGGAGACGGACCAGGGGCAGGCCCAGGGCGCGTTCCGCGTCCGTGCGCCCTGGTGGCGGACCGACATCGCCATCGCGGATGACCTCGCCGAGGAGGTCGTGCGGCTCGCCGGCTACGACCGGCTCCCGGCGGCAGGCATCGTGGGCGCGATCCCGGACTGGGAGCCCGCGCCGCTGAGGGCCCTCCGCGACCGCGTGGTCGATGCCCTGGTCGATGCCGGGCTGCAGGAGACGATCACGTACTCGCTCACCACAGACGAGGTGCTCCTCCGCGTGATGCCGCGCGAGGACCTGGAGGTCATCCGTCCGCTGCGGCTCAGGAACACGCTCTCGTCCGACCGCGAGGTGATGCGTCCGACGCTCCGCCACGCCATCCTCGAGACGGTCGAGCGGAGCATCCGCGCCGGCGCGCCGCAGGTCGCGGTGTTTGAGGCGGGGCGGGTCTATCTGCCGTACCATGGCGCGGATCAGAGCGCCGGCGACTACGTCCTGCCGGACGAGCGCGAGGTGGTGGTGGGCGCGCTTTCCGGTGCCGAGCTCGACCGCTGGTCGCGGGCGACCGAGCGGAGCCTCGACTTCTTCGACGCCAAGGGCGTCCTGGAGGCGCTGTTCGCGGCGCTGCACGTCGACGTGGGGTACGAGGCCGACGAGGAGTTCGGCTTCCTGCGCGGGCGCCTGGCACGACTCCGTCTCGGACAGGAGCCGGTGGGCATCGTCGGTGAGGTGCACCCGGACGTCCTCGACCGGTTCGACATCGGGCAGCCGGTGGTGATCTTCGAGCTGGACCTCGCCGCGATCCTCCCGCACCTCCGCGAGCGGATCGACGCGACGTCGCCGCCCCGGTTCCCGGCCGTCGAGCAGGACCTCGCCATCGTCGTGGACGCCTCGGTGCCCGCCGCCGCGATCCAGGCGATCCTCGAAGGCTCGCCGCTCGTGGCCTCCGCGCGGGTGTTCGACGTGTTCAAGGGCGAGCGGCTGGGCGCCGGCAAGAAGAGCGTCGCCTTCTCCATCCGGTACCAGGTCCCCAACCGGACGCTGACCTCGGAGGATGCGAACAGGGAGCAGGCGAAGCTCGTGAAGCGCCTGGAGCGAGAGTTCGGCGCCGAGCAGCGCGCCTAGCCGGCTCGCGTCCCCGCTACCGCCCCGTGAACTTCGGCTCGCGGCGCTCGATGAAGGACTGGACACCCTCGCGGCCGTCCTCGGTGTAGAAGAGCTTGCCCACGAACATCGAGGTGAGCTCCTCCACCCGCCCGAGGTCGCCCGACTCGACGCCGTAGACGAGACGCTTGTGGCCGGCATGACTCATCGGCGGGCCGTCCGCGATCTGCTCCGCGATCACGCAGGCACGCTGGAGGAGTTCCTCGGCCGGGACGACCTCCAGCACGATGCCCAGGTCGCGCGCCTCGGTCGCGTCGATCCGCCGACCGGTGAACATCAGCTCGAGCGCGCGTTGCGTCCCTACGGCCCGCGGCAGGAGGTACGGCAGCCCCATGTCGGCAACGATGCCGCGCTTCGTCTGGGCGACCTGGAACACCGCATCCTCGGCGGCGACGCGCACGTCGCATCCCAGGGCGAGCGACCAGCCGGCGCCGACGGCGTAGCCGTTGATCGCGCCGACGATCGGCACGTCGCAGTCACGCATCACCTGGATGAGCGAGTGCCGCGAGTGTGGCGGGTGCCACGGGCGGCCGTACCGCTCCGCGGACTCCTTGGTCTGCGCGGCCGGAAACGACATGACATTTCCACCGGCGCAGAACGAGCTTCCTTCGCCGGTGAGGATGACCACGCGTGTCTCGTAGGAGCCGCCGTTGAGCGACACGAGGAAGTCGCTCAGCTCGGACACCATCGCCCCGCTCAGGGCGTTGCGATCGTCCGGTCGATTCAGTCGGACGATTGCGACCGGGCCGCGCTGTTCGACGGCAATGTCGGTGAACGCCGATGTGTCCATGACGTACTCCTCGGTGAGGCCGCCCGCCTGCCGGTTCTACGGGAGGATCGTACGTGGCCATCACAATCATGATGCGTATCCACTTCCCGCCGCCACGCACAGAAGCCACCCTCACGGGTGGCTTCTGCCGTTCTCCGGGTGCGGGGTCACGTGTTACGTGCCGTTCGACCGCTCCACGAGGACCGAGGGCTCTTCGTCGAGCATCACGCTGGGAGCGCCGTCGGCGCCGGCAGCAACCTGGACCAGGTGCGGCTCGGTCCACGGGCCAAAGAGCGCGATGTAGCTTCCGTTCGCGAGGGTTGCTCCGGGCCGCAACCGGACTGACTCGAGGCGGCCCTGCCACCCGCCCGCCGTCATCTCGTTGAGCATGAGGTGAGCCCGAGCACGCACGCGCTTCGAGGGGACCTCGACCAGCTGGATCCAACCACCGTCCTGAGGCATGTCTCCTCCTCCGCCGGTCCCCACCGGGTGCGGGGCGTCGGCTCGTACGACCAGCGTGGGAGTCCTCTGTTTCGCGGTGATTACAAGACCTCGACGGATCGGCCGTGGGACGGCAGGTCTGGCCGGATTTGGCACCCTCCCCTGGGACGAAGGGCTGCCCAGCGGCGGACAACATGAAGGGCCGCCTGGCGGCGGCCCTTCAGCAGATCTGCGGGATCAGGCGTTACGCGGCCAGGGCGGCCTTCGCCTGTTCCACCACCCGGGCGAACGCCTCCGGCTCGCGCACGGCGATGTCCGCGAGGACCTTCCGGTCCAGCTCGACGCCGGCCTTGTTCAGGCCGTCGATGAGGCGACCGTAGCTCAGGCCATGCTCGCGGGCCGCCGCGTTGATGCGGACGATCCACAGGCGGCGGAACTGCCCCTTGCGGTCGCGACGGTGGATCGTCGCGTAGCGCAGGGCGTGCATCATCGACTGATGCGCGACCTTGTAGTTCGTCCGGCGCTTACCGCTGTGCCCCTCGGTGAGGTTGAGCACCTTGCGGTGGCGGTTGCGGGTCTGGACGCGGGAGCGGACGCGGGCCATGGGAGTACCTCGAACTGAACGCGCGCTGGAAGGCGGCTGGTCTGCTGGGAGCTAGTCCTGCTTGTGGCGGGCCGGCGTGTTCGCCGCGTACGGCAGGTTCTTCCGGATAGCGTCCACCAGCGTCGGGTGGAGCGCACGGTCCTCGCGGTTGCCGTACATGCTCGTCCGGGCGCGCTTCGCACGCTTCGGGTTGAAGGTGCGGGTCATCACCTTGCCGGTCGCGGTGACGCGCACACGCTTGGCAGTGCCCTTGTGGGTCTTCATCTTCGGCACGACGTCGATCCCCTCGATCCCAGTCACCCTGGGGGTGGCCGGGCGGGCTACTCCGCCGCGACCGTCTCGACCGCTTCCGCCTCGACCGCGGCAGGGGTTTCCTGCGGCGCTGCCTGGGCGGCCTTCGCGGCCTGCTTCTGTTGCTTCTCTTCCGCCACCTTGCGCGCCAGCGCCTTCTTGGCCGGATCCAGCGTCATGCTGAAGAAACGGCCCTCGAGTCGGGGCGGGCGCTCCATGTCCGCCAGGTCCTCAAGCTGGGTGTAGACCCTCTTGAGGAGTTCCTCCGCCACCTCGGGGTGCGAGTTCTCGCGCGCCCGGAGCATGACGGAGATCTTCACCTTGTCGCCCTCGAGCAGCAGCTTCCGGGCAGTGCGGATCTTGAAGTCGCGGTCGTGAGTGTCGATCTTGACCTTCATCCGGACTTCGCGCAACTCGACCTGCTTGGAGCCGCGGCGTGACTCGCGCTCCTTCTTGGCCTGTTCATACTTGAACTTGCCGTAGTCCATGATCTTCACCACGGGCGGATGAGCCGTGGGAGCGATCTCGACCATGTCCAGGTTGGCCTCGTCGGCCAGGCGCTGAGCGTCCCGGGTATCCAGGATCCCGAGCTGCTCGTCGCCCCGGATCACGCGCACCTGCGGCACGCGGATCTGTTCGTTAACGCGAAGGTCCTTAGCGATCGGGCTTCCTCCAATGACCCGCTGCCCGCGTGGCTTCAGACGAGCAGCGATACAGACGTAATCGTACCAAATCGCGCCTACCGGCGTCCCCGGGGGAACCCCCAGGCCCCGACAGTGCAATGCCGCGATGGGTGAGTAGTCTCGCATTTCCGTGTCGGGAGATCACGGGGTCGGCGACACGATCGACCGGTCTTACGCCCCGTCTCCGCGCAACCGGCGGAACATTCGCCCGAGCGGCCCCACCTCTCGGCCCCCACTGGCGGGTGCCTCCGCATCCTGCCTCCGCGGATCCGGCCAGCCGAGGATGTCCGTGAGCACGCGCTCCGCGGCCGAACCGGTGTACCCCGGCCCCCGCTCGGCGAACGCCGCCGCCAGCTCGCCGGGGTCGAGGACGGCCAGGCGCTCCTCATCCGGCATCGGGAACGGCTCGGCGCCCTGCGGGCGCAGCTCGAGGGCGGGGGCGCCGTGATCCTCGTACCCCTCCGCCAGCACGACCTGGACCGTGGGGTCGATCCACGCCACGACCTGCGCGAGGTAGCCAAGCGGCACGTCGCGCTCGATGGTCGTGCGCGCACCGGTGCTGATCGCGATCGCGGTGAGCCCCGGGCCGCGGCTCACCGCGGAGGCGCTGCGGACTCCCTCCAGGCGGAGCGCCTCCTGCAGCGAGGTGATGAGCATGGTCTTGCCGGAGCCGGGAGGCCCGACGACACGGACGACGGGTGCGGGCATGTCTCAATCGTACGCCTGCCGCACGCAATGACCCGACCCCGCGGCAGGTAGGATGCCCGCGCACGAGAGGACGACGTGATGAGCCGCCTGAGCCGCATCCCCGACGACCAGATGACGCCCGAGCAGCAGAAGGAGTGGGAGAGCCTGCTCCGCCAGTACACGCCGAAAGAGGACGGCCAGATCGGCGGCCCGTTCGATACCTGGTTCCGTAGCCCCGAGATGTCGAACATGATGCGCCGCTTCGGCGGCTTCCTCTGGTCGCGGACCTCGCTCGACCGCGGCATCGTGGAGTTCGCGATCGACGTCGCCTCGGTGCACTGGCAGTCGAACTACGAGTGGAACGCCCACGGCCCGCGTGCCGTCGAGAATGGCATCCCACAGTCCGTCATGGACGATCTCGTCGCGGGCGAGAAGCCCACCTCCGACCGCAACGACATCAACGTCGCCTACGACGTGTGCGTCGCGCTGCTCGAGGGGAAGGCGCTCTCGCTGTCGCTCTACGATCGCGCCATCGCCGAGTTCGGCGAGCGCGGCCTCGTCGAGCTGTGTGGCACGATCGGCTTCTACACCACGGTTGCGTTCACCCTCCGCGCCTTCGACGTCGAGCCCGCCGAGGGGCAGCCGCGGCCGTTCGCGCCGTTGCCGGAGGCGTAGAGGGGCCGACTCGCTGCCACGCGGCGAGGACCGAGGAGTCCGTGGAGCAGCCGGCCAGGGCTACCGGGGCGGGTGAGCTACCAGAGGTCGCCCTCGCGGAGTTCGAGGTACACGTCGCTATTCGCGAAGTCCGACCACCGGCTGCGCGCCGCATCCGAGACGGCGGCCATCAGCGTGACCTTCCGGTGACCCTCGGGGCTGACAAGGGCATCGGCGCGGAACGGTCGCTCACGCGTCCCGCCAACTACCACCGTCGACGGCATCCGCGTGAACCCGCACGACTCGTAGAACGCTCCAAGCGGTTCGTCGCAGGTGAAGACCGCGAGGTCGACGTCGGAGGCAGCGATGCGCGCGAATGCGGCGCGGACGAGCCGCCCGGCGTGTCCCTGGCCACGGCGCGCCACCCGCGTCGAGACCGAAGACAGGCCCGACGCGAGGTACTCCCGTCCGGCATGCGAGATCAGCTTCGTCGGGATCACGAGGTAGGCGAGCACCTCGACCTGGTCCGCGGCACCGGCGATGTCATCCTCGATCAGCAGCATGCACCATGGGTCGTACTCACGGTTCGCGAGCGGTCGCCGCATCCGCTCCTCGAACGGACGCGAGGTCGGCCAGGCGCCTGCAAGCACTTCAAGAGCGCCGGCCTTCAGGACGGGCGGCGGTTCCGTCTCGCGGAAGACAACGACGCGCGGCAAGCGTTACGCGCTCGCCGGCGGCGTCGGCGTCTCACGGTCGACGAGAATGACGTCGCATTCCTCACCGGGTTCGACGGCGGGCCGGTCCTCGGGGCAGATGGCATAGGCGTTCGCGTAGGCCATCGAGGTGAGCACGCCGGAGCCCTGGGGGCCGGTGAGGCGCACCTGCCAGCGGCCCCGCTCGTCCTGCGAGGCGATGCAGCGGGCGTAGAAGCGGCGACCGTCCGAGTTCACGATGCGATCGAGCGCGACGGCCCGGACGGTGGGGCGCTCCCAGGCGCTGGGGTCCGACTGGAGCCTGCCCAGCATCTTGAACAGCGCCGGTCGTCCGAAGAGCTCGAAGGTCATCATGGCGCTCACCGGGTTCCCCGGCAGGCCGAGGTGCGGCACGAGCCGCCCGTCCGGCGCGCGAAGCGAGCCGAACGCGAGCGGCTTGCCCGGCTTCATCCGCACGGTCCAGAACCCGATCTCGCCCTCCGCCGCGAGGACGGACTTCACCACGTCGAAGTCCCCGCGCGAGACGCCGGCGCTCGTCACGAGGAGGTCGGCACCGGCCAGCCCCTCGCGTATGCGCGCCGTGAGCGCCTCCACGGTGTCGCGGGCGACGTCGAGGAGGCGCGGCTCGCCACCGTACGCGCGTACCTGGGCGGCGAGGCTGAAGGCGTTGGCGTCGTAGATCTTGCCGGGCTCGCGCGGCTCGCCCGGGCGTAGCAGCTCGTCGCCGGTGCTGAGGATCGCCACGCGCGGGCGTCGATACACCCGCGCACGGTCGAGGCCCAGCGACGCCAGGACGCCGACGGTCGCGGGCGTGATGACGGTCCCACGCGGGAGGACGAGCTCACCCTCGCGGATGTCCTCGCCGGCGTGCCGGACGTTCGCCCCCACCGAGGCGGCGACGTCGATCCGCACCTCGGCGCGCGGATGCTCCTGCCATGAGCCCGGGTCGCGCGCCGACTCACGCGTCGCCCAGTCGTACTCGTCGGTCTCCTCGAACGGCACGACCGCGTCCGCGCCGGACGGAATCGGCGCGCCCGTCATGATCCGCACCGCCTGTCCGGGGCCGACCTCGCCGTCGTACACCGATCCGGCCGGCAGGTAGCCGATCACCGCGAGCGTTCGAGGGGCGTCGTATGTCGCGCCCGTGGTGTCCACGGCACGGACGGCGTAGCCATCCATGCCGGTGTTCGCGAGCGGCGGGATGTCGAACCCCGCACGCGCGTCCTCGGCAAGCACGAGGCCGACGGCATCGAGCAGCGGCAGCGAGGCGGCCGGGAGCACCTCGAAACGCTCAAGGATGCGCTCACGCGCCGTCTCGACCGAGATCATGTCAGCGGGGAGGATGCTGCGCGGTTCCACGGACGTCATGGCGTGCAGTCTAGCGTTCCCTCGTGGCCGCCTCGACGCTCGGAATCACGCGAGGAACGCCGTCGCGATCGTCGCCACGCCGAAGATGACGAACAGCACGGCGGCGGTGCGGCCAATGAGCTGCGCCGGGAGTTGCTTGCCCGCCACCAGGCCGATCGCGACCGCGAGGGCGTCGGCCAGCACCATCCCCAGGGTCGAGCCCAGCCACACGCCGACGAACGACGGCTCACGGCCGGCGATCGAGACGGTCGCGAGCTGCGTCTTGTCCCCCAGCTCCGAGATGAAGAACGCGACGGCCACCACACCGAACGCGCCGAGGGCGCTCGAACGCGTCCGTGTGTCGTCTTCCTCGAGCGTGTCGCCGCGAATGCTCCACCAGGCGAAGCCGAGGAACGAGAGCCCCACGATGACGAGGAGGACATCCTCGGGGATGAGGTTGTCCAGTACGCGGCCAGCGGCGACCGAGGCGAGGTGCACGAGCAGCGTCGCCGCGGTCACACCCGCGATGACCGTCCACCAGCGATAACGCGTGGCGAACCAGAGCGCGACGAGCTGCGACTTGTCGCCCAGCTCCGCGATGAAGATCAGGCCCGTCGCGATCAGGAACCCCGACATGCTTCCAGCTTCCCGTCAGCTGGTGTGTCGGGAGGGGAGTCCGCGCAGACCCCGGCCCGACACACGCAGCGGCGTGTATCAGGCCGAACGTCTCGTCCACGACGGGTCGCGCCAGCGCGCTCACCGCAGCCGCGTCGCCGCCCTCGGCGGAGGGAGTGTGTCGACGGACGCGCGAGGGACTACTCCCCTTCGGTTGGACGAAAGCGTCGCAGGGCGCGCCGGTACGAGCACGCGTCGCCCGCCGGGTGATCAGTCGAGGTTGACGGCGAGGCAGGTGGTGGTGCGCTGCACGCCGGGCACCGTCGCGATCTCGCCGGTGATGTGCTTCCCCAGCAGGTCGAGGTCGGGCGCTTCGACCTGGACGATGAGGTCGTACGGGCCCGTGACCGTGTCGACCGCGGTGATCGCGCCGTGGCGTTCCCCGGCGGCCCGGATGCGTCGGATCGCCTCAGCGACGGTTCGAGTGCGACCGACCTCAGTCTCGACGAGGACGAAGCCTCTGATCATGGCAGGGGTCTCCTCGGTCCGGGGGAAGCATAGCCGGGCCTCGCCGAGCGGTGGGCATCGCTCGATTGGCATCGCGCAGGACGTAGCCCTCACGGAGGACCCCGCGGCATCTTCAGACAACAGTCCTACCGAACCGGACTAGTCCTGATATAGTCCCGGGCGGATCGGGATCCGAACAGGCGGTATTCCGCGCCATCCCCGTATTGCTCGCAATGCCCTGGCGGTTACGCGAGAGCGCTGGCATGAAGAGAGCGCCGTGGGGCGCTCTCTTCATGCCAGCGCGTCAGGGACCCAGAATGGCCTAGATCACAGCCTCGAAGCCTGAGTAGTCGCCGGTGTACTCCTCCCACTGGAAAGTCACCTGACGCACGATGGAGAGCGGCGGGCCCTCACGCAGGCGCGCGACAAACTGGCGGAGGGTCCCCTCGTCGGCCTCCGCGACCACACGCACGCGGCCGTCGGGGAGGTTCCGCGCGTACCCGGAGATGCCGAGCAGGGACGCCTCGTGGGCGCAGAACGCCCGGTAGCCCACGCCCTGCACGCGTCCCTCGGCAAGCGCGACGATCTGGCGCTGCCGTCCTCGCGCGACCATCAGGCGCGCCCGGGCGCCGAGGTCAGCGTATGCACGGCGGGCACCGTCAGCCTCGCACCAGGGACATGGCCGCGCGCTGTACCGCGTCCGAGGGGACATCCCCCCGCACGACCGTCCGACCGACACCCTCCAGCAGGACGAAGCGGAGCTTCCCCTGCACCACCTTCTTGTCGCGCTGCATCGCGTCCAGCATCACAGTGACGTTCAGCCCCGGCGCGACGAGCGGCAGCCCGAACGCGCGGAGCAGGTCCGCCTGCCGGTGCAGGAGATCTTCATCGGTGACACCGAGCTCGAGGCCGATGCGGGCCGCGCCCATCATGCCGATGGAGACGGCCTCGCCGTGGAGGTACTCCGTGTACCCGGTGACCTGCTCGATGGCATGGCCGATGGTGTGGCCGTAGTTCAGGACCGCGCGCAGCCCCTGCTCCTTCGGGTCGCTTGAGACAATGAGCGCCTTCACACGCGCGGAGCGCGCCGTCACGTATGCGACGAGGTCCCAGTCCGGTGCGCCCGAGGAGAGCGACGCGGCGTTCTCCTCCAGCACCCGCAGCAGCACCGGGTCCAGGATGAGCCCGTGCTTGATGACCTCCCCGAAGCCCTCGATGAACGAGCGTTTCGGAAGCGTTCGGAGCGTGTCGATGTCGGCGACCACGGCCGTGGGCTGGTGGAACGCGCCGACGAGGTTCTTCCCGGCCGGGAGGTCGATGGCGACCTTGCCGCCGATCGCCGCGTCGTTCATCGCGAGCACAGACGTCGGCACCTGAACCAGCGGCATTCCCCGGAGGTACGTCGCCGCAACGTGGCCGGCGAGGTCCCCGACGACACCTCCGCCCAGCGCGACGATCACGTCGCGACGCTCGGCCTTCTCGGCGGCCAGCCAGCCGTACAGCTCGTTCGCTACGCGGACGGTCTTGGACGCCTCGCCGCTGGGTATGACGTACGACGCACCGGGGATGCCAGCGCTGCTGAGCGCGCGGGCAACCGTCTGCCCGTGCTGCTCGATCACGGACGTGTCCGTGACCAGGAAGACCCGGCGGCCATCGAGGCCAACCTGTCGCAGCCGTTCACCGAGGCGGGACAGCTCCCCCGCGCCAACCCAGATCGGGTACCGGGCATCGCCCGTGTCGACGAGGGCGGCCGGACCGCGGGGAGGCGTCTCCGACGCCAGGCGCGCACGGCGGCGCGGATTCGCCAGGACCTCAGTCCCCTGCTCCGCCCATGCGCGAAGGATCCGCGTGGCGGCGAGCTGCGGGTCGGGCAGTTGCACGGGCACCCAGAGGTCGGCGAGCAGGTAGCCGGGCCGCCGCTCATCCGCGAGCTGCTCCAGGCGCGCGGCCGGGTCGTCGGCGACGAGCGGCCGGACCGGGCCGGCCGCGTCCTCCGCGAGGCGTCGGGCAATCTCGGGCGCGGTCGCGTCCAGGAAGCAGATGAAGCCATGTTCGCCCAGGGCCGCACGATTCGCGGCACGCTGGAACGCTCCGCCACCCGTCGCGATGACCGCCGGGACGCGCTGCGCGGCCTCCGCGACGAGACGAGCCTCGATGTCGCGGAATGCGGGCTCGCCGCGCTCGGGGATCAGCTCCGCCGGGTGCTTGCCCTCGCGCTCGGTGACGAGGTCATCGGTGTCGATGAACGGCCAGCCGAGGCGCTCAGCGAGGATGCGCCCGACGCTCGTCTTGCCGACGCCTGAGAGGCCGACGAGGACGATCTGGCGCGGGCTACCTGTCATCGCGTCGCCCATCAGGCCGGCTGACCCGCGTGCGGCGCCCCGAGTTGCTCGCGCGGCCCCACGGTAGCCTCGAACGCCTCGAAGTTCCGGCGCAGCTCGGAGACGTGGTCGCCTCCGAACTTATCCAGGACGGCGCCGGCCAGCACGATCGCGACCATCGCCTCGCCAATCACGCCCGCCGCCGGGACCACCGCGACATCGGAACGCTCGTAGAACGCCGTGGTCTCCTCGCCGGTGAGCAGGTCGGCGGTCTGGAGGCGCTTCGGCACCGTCGCGATCGGCTTGATGTAGCCGCGGACGACGATCTCCTCGCCGTTGCTCATGCCGGCCTCGATGCCACCGGCACGGTTCGTCGCACGCTCCCACTTGCGGCGTTCCCAGGCATCCGCCGGGAGGATGATGTCCTGGACCTGCGATCCCGGCTTCGCGACGTTGGCGACGCCTTCGCCAATCTCACAGGCCTTCACGGCGTTGATCGACATGATCGCCTGCGCGAGCTGCCCGTCGAGCTTCCGGTCCCAGTGTACATGGCTCCCGAGGCCGAACGGCACACCCGAGGCGCGCACTTCGAAGACGCCCCCGATGGTGTCGAGGTCTTCCTTCGTCTGGTCGATCAGGTCCATCACGCGCTGCTCGTACGAGCGGTCCGCGACGCGCACGGGCGACGCGTTAACGTCGCTCCAGTCGATGCGGTCCGGGGTGGGGATGCGGAGCTCGCCCACCTGCAGCGTAAACGAGTGCACCTCGATCCCCACCTGCGCGATGAGCGCGCGGGCCACCGCACCAACGGCAACGCGGGCCGCCGTCTCGCGCGCGCTGGACCGCTCGAGGATCGGACGGACGTCGTCGAAGCCGTACTTCTGGGTGCCGGCGAGGTCCGCGTGCCCCGGACGGAGCAGGGTGACGCGCTCGACGTCGACGTCGACCGGGTCGACCGCCATGCGGACCGCCCAGTTCTGGTTGGCGAAGTCCGCGTTGATCATGGTGAGCCCGATCGGCGAACCGATGGTGAGGCCGTGCCGGACGCCGGAGATGATCTCCGCTCGGTCCTTCTCGATCTGCTGACGCTTGCCTCGCCCGTATCCCTGCTGCCGGCGCGCGAGGTCCGCGGCGATGTAGTCCTCGGAGAGCGGGAGACCGGCGGGGACGCCCTCGACGATCGTGACGAGCCCCTTGCCATGCGACTCACCGGCGGTCAGCCAGCGGAACTTCGAGTTCATCGGTCCTCCTGCGCCTGCTCGTCCTTCGAGCCATCCCCATGCCCGCCACCGGGTTCGCCCGCGGCAGGCGCGCCAGCCGGCCTGATCGCATCTTCCGCGGCACGCAACGCCTCCGCGGTCCACGCGTGGATGATCGCGTCGCGGTCCGGGTCTGGCCACTGGTCGCCGTGCGCCTGCTGCGTCTCCCACTCGCCGAGGATGGTGTCCGCCTCGCCTTCCTCCCAGTCTGCGTACGCAGCCTGGTCGCGCGTCACGCGCGTGGTGAGGAGGCACCGGGAGAGCGCCGGCGCGCCGGGAGAACGGTACTCGGTGAGGACGTCCACCTGCGCCTGCGCGAACGAGACGTGGGGCACCTCGTACATCAGTCGCTCGACCATCCGCACGGCTGCTCGCCGAGCGACGACTTGCGCCGAGGACACCTCGATGCGCTCGCCGGCGACCACCTGGACGTCCGGCTCGGCGAGCAGGGAGACACGGATGCGTTCGTGGTCGGCAGCGACGAGCGCGGCAGTGTGCAGGGCGCGCCAGTCCGCCGGCGGCGTCCCGCGCTTCGGGCGCTCGCGGCGCCAGGCCTCGAACGTGTCGTCGAGCAACTGGTCGAGTGCCCCGCGGTCGCCATTCGCGATCACGCGGCGCCAGTGCTTCGCAGCGAACCGGGCCTGAAACACCATGAACCCCACGATCACGAAGATCGCGAGGCAGGCCGCCATTGCCAGTCCGAGCCCCATCAGGCGCCCCCAGTCGCGTCCGCCGGGCCAGTGTCCTCCGGCGCCGCGCCCGGCGTCGAGCGCTCCCGCTCTGCCAGGGCGGTGCGCGCGGCGTGGAACATCACATCGAGCGGTGCAGGGCGGCCGGTCCACAACTCGAAGGACGCCGCGCCCTGGTGCACCAGCATGTCCAGGCCGCCAATCGCGACCGCTCCGTGTGCTGCGGCGTTCCGCAGGAACGCGGTCTCCTCCGGGACGTAGACGAGGTCAAACGCGACCTGTCCCTCGCCGACGGCGTCAGCCGGCACCGGGGAGTCGTGCTCGGCCGGCCCGTGACGCATCCCAACCGACGTCGACTGCACCACCACGTCGGCGTCGCGGAGCGTGGAGCGGAACGTCGCATCGCTCGGGTCGAGGGGCGCGAAGCGCAGGTCGAGCTCGGCGCCGCCGAGGGGTGCGAGTTCCTCTGCGCGCGCCCGCGTGCGGTTCACGATCGTGACGCGCCCGGCACCCGCCTGTCGCATCGCCACGACCACCGCGCGCGCCGCGCCTCCGGCGCCGATGAGCGCGATCCGCTTCCCGGCCAGTGGCACCTGCGCGCCCTCGAAGGTGCGGAGGATGCCGGCGACGTCCGTGTTGGTCGCCTCCAGGACGCCGTTGCGGTTCACCACGGTGTTCACGGCGCCCACCCACTCCGCCAGCGCGTCCGGGCGGTCCACGAGACGCATCACCGCGACCTTGTGCGGCACGGTCACGTTCGCCCCGAGCAGGTCGCCGGAGCGCAGGCGCTCCACCGCGATTGCGATCTCCTCCGGGCGGACGTCCCACGCCTCGTACGTCGCCTCGACGCCGAGCGCGTCGAGGGCAGCCTGCTGGAAGCGAGGCGAGATGGAGTGCGCGACCGGATGGCCCAGCAGCGCGATCCGCTTACGAGCGGCCGGCGCCACCTCAGTTGTCCTCGGACGGGATCTCCCCGGGGATGCATCCCGAGTCCCGGAAGAGTTCGACGTTTGCGTTGTGCTCATCGAGCGTCGAGGCGAAGAGATGGCGCCCGTCGCACTCCGGCGAGGCGACGAAGTAGACGTAGTCGACCGACGCCGGGCTGATCACCGCGCGGATCGAGTCGATATCCGGGTTCGCGATCGGGCCGGGCATGAGGCCCGGGTAGAGGTAGGTGTTGTACGGCGAATCGAGCTGGAGGTCGTCGACCGTCAGCTCGCCCTTCCACCATCCGAACTCGTCGACGCTGGCCGCGCCACCCTCCCCGAGGGTGAGTGCGAACTGCACGGTCGGATCTGCCTGCAGAGCGATGCCCTGGTCAATGCGGTTGCGGAACACGGCAGCGATGGCCGGTTTCTCCTCCGGGTGGACCGCCTCCCGCTCGACCACCGAGGCGAGCGTCAGGACCTCGTAGAGGGTCCAGTCCTGTTCCGCGGCACGGTCGACCAGGGCCGGCGTCACCAGTTCGCCGAAGCGGTCGAGCATCTCCTCGAGGAGCGTCTCGGCCGTCGTCTCATCGCGGATCTCGTACGTGCCGGGCATCAGGTACCCGAGGAAGTCGGTGTCGTCGCCCATGAAGTCGCGTGGACGGGCATTGGCCACCGCCTCGTCCCACTCGTCCCGCGTGAAGTAGCCCTCTTCCTCGAGGATCAGCCCGATCTGCTGCACGCGGAGGCCGGAGCGGAACGTGATGCGCTCCACGCGCGGCGGGCCCTCCCTCAGGCGGCGGACGATCTCCGCGGGCGGCGTGTTCAGCGAGAACGTGTACTCGCCTGCCTGGAGACTCGAGCCAGCGCCGGTGAGCAGGATCAGCGTCCGGAGCGTCTCCGCGTCGGCCGCCACGCCGACCTCGGCGAGACGGTCCACGATATCGTTCGGCGAGGCGCCCTCGGCGATCGTGACCTCGACCGTCCCCTCCGCTGAGACAGCGCTCACCGTCACCGGGGACTCCTCGCGGAAGCCAGCCGCGAGGGCATCCCCGGCGCCGAGGACGCGGTTTAGCGTCACGACGGCGGCGACGAGCACGAGAAGGCCGAACGCTGCCATGGCGATCGTGTGCGGGTCACGCTTCGGCATCAGGTCGCTTTCCGGCCTCGTCGCCCGGCGTGTCGGCCGTGCGTGTTGCTTGTCGGTCGAGGAATTGCTGCAGGATCAGCGACGCCGCGATGTCGTCCGAGGGGCGGCCTCTCGACCCCGTGCCGCCCGTCCCGGACCCCGCCCCGGACTCAGCCTGCCACGCCTCGGCGGCGTGTGAGGTCAGCGTCTCGTCTTCGTATTCTACCGGCACGCCGAGACGTTCCAATCGCCCTCCGAGGCGGCGCGCCATGCGGGCTGCCTCGCCCTCGTCGCCCGAGGGAAGTCGCGCGAGGCCGAGGACGATCCCCGCGATGTGCTCGCGCTGGACGATCGCCCGGATGGCCGGGAAGGCCGCACTCGCTGGGACTACCTCCAGGGGGATCGCGAATCGTCCGTCCGGGTCGGAGATCGCGATGCCGACGCGCGCCTCACCGGCATCCACGCCCAGCCAGCGCCCCTCCGCGGCCAGTGTGCTACCCGCCCGCTGCCGCTTCGGTCGGCGTCTCGGCCGGCTCGCCGCTGTCGCCGTCCTCGGCCCCGCCCTCGCCGTCCCCGGATTCGGCGTCTTCGTCGGTCGCGGACTCGGGACTGCCGATGATCACCTCGATGCTCTGCGCGCGGCGCGGGAGCCACAGCCACGGCACGAAGTTCGGGCTGATTTCGATCACGGGCGGCTCGGCGAGCTGCAGCTCCTCCTGGAGGAGGTTCTGTGCCGCCTCCGGGCGCATGCCCGTGACCTGGTTGGCCGCCGCGGCGATGTTGGCGAGGGTGGCGGTGCGCCCCGTCGCTGACACGGTGACCTCCCCCCGGTCGCCCTGCGGTTCGACGGTCGCATTGACCGAACCCGGGATCAGCGCGAGGCCGTTGGACAGCTCGGCCCGGATCAGCTGCTCTCCGTAGCGGGCGGCATCCTCCGGCGTCACGACGAGCCCCGATGCAGTGATGGTGTACTCGACGACGAAGATGTCGGACGGCTGCTCCAGCTGCTGGAGCGGGCGCTCGCTGAAGATCGCGGCCGAGACCGACGACGGCAGCAGGGTGCCCAGTTCCTCCTCGTCCACCATCTGTTGCAGCGTGCCGACGGCAATCTGATCGAGGATGCCTCCGGCGATGTCGCGCACACGGTCCACATCCGCCTGCGCGACACCGAGCACGAGTTGATTGGTGCCGCCACTGCCGGCGGTCGAGCTGCTGATCGTCACCGCCGGCGGGACGTCGCCCTCGATCGTCGAGAGGGTGTTCGCCCCGATGTTGCCGGGTTCACCGGGGAACTCGGCGGTCGCGGAGACGGTGGCCGTGGCACCGGGAGGAACATCCAGGTTCTCGTCCGTGGTGAAGGCGATGCCCTCGTCGTTCACCAGGCGCGTCAACCGGGGCACGCTGACGAGGCCGTCACCGCTGTTCTCGAACGTGACTTCGAGGAGTGCGCGCTCCGCGCCGACCTCGACCTCGCCGGTCGTCGTCGTGGTGACGGCCGTGAACACCTGCCGTCGCACGGTGGTGGCCAGGATGGTCTCCGTCGAGACGTCATTATCGTCGGCGAGGGCGTTCGCCCTCGCCGTCCCCGACACCGTCACCGGGGCCGACGGCGGCACGATGGTGATCGTCGCGGAGGGCACCCGGTAGCAGGCCATGAACGTGATCGTGCTGAGCGCGATCAGGATCATCGAGCCCTTCACGATCCGCCCCCACGGCACGGGTGGCACCTCCACGCGGCGGCCCATCACGTCCAGGTACTCGACGGTCGGCTTCAGACCGCTCGGAGTGCGCGCGGCCTTGAGGCCGTTCGTCCTCGCGTGGGCGCGGACGTCGCTGCGCGGAGCGACGACGCCGAGTTCGATGCCGCGCCGGCGCACGTGGGCCGCGATGTGCGGCCAGGCCGTCGCGCGACGAAGTGCGCGGGCGTCGCGACGGACGATCAGGATGACCTCGGGCGAGTCGGCGGTGTCGATGCGGCCGACGACGGAGGCGACGTCGTCCTCGCCGGTCGCCACCACGATCGCTGCGTCGTCGCCGAGTTCACGCGCGGACGGCGCTGACGCGGAGCTGCTCACGGGCCCACGCGCGGAGCGCGAGCGTTCGCCGATGGCGGTACGGGCGTCACGGGCAGCGCCGCCGAGTCGGGAAACGATGTCACTGACCCAGTCTCGAAGGCGCTCGCCAACCTCGGACAGCTGACGGCGGAACTCGTCCAAGCGCTACGTCTCCCCGAGGCGGCTGAGTGCCGCCTCGCGCGCCGCCGCCAGCGCCTCGTCGATCTTTGACGCGTCCCGGCCGCCGGCCTGTGCCAGCTGGGGACGTCCGCCGCCACCGCCGCCCGCGATACCGGCGGCGATCTTCACGACCTCGTCGGCACGCGCGCCGCGCGCCACGAGGTCGTCCGTGGCCGCCGCGATGAAGTTTGGCTTCCCGTCGATGTCGGCGGCGAGCACGATGAACGAGGAGCCGAGCTGCTGTCGGAGCCGGTCCACCATCGGCCGGAGGGCGCCGGCATCCTCCACGGAGACGCGGCCGACCAGCAGCTTCGCGCCCCCGGCATCGACTGCCTGCGAGACGAGGTCGTCCGCCGCGCTCGCCGAGGCACGGCGCGCGGCGTCTTGCGCGCGCTTCCGCGCCTCCTCCAGGGACTGCTCGAGCGCCGTGACGCGGGCCGGCACCTCCTCCGCGGGGACGCGGAGGTGCCTCGCGAGGTCATCAAGGACGGCCAGGCGGTCCTCGATGTACTGCTCGGCGCCGAAGCCTGTCAGCGCCTCGATGCGCCGGAGCCCCGCGCCAATCGAGGTGTCGGAGACGATCACGAAGGCACCGATCTGACCGGTGCTGTCGAGGTGGGTGCCGCCGCAGAGCTCCCGGCTGTAGCACTCCGCGGTGTGGCGGTGCTCCGGGTCGAGTCCGCGCGAGTCGCAGTACTCCACCATGCGGACGCGTTCCGTGTAGCGATCCTCGAAGAACGCGATGGCGCCGCGGTCCATCGCCTCCTGGTACTCGAGTTCGAACGTGGCGCTGCGGATGTCCGCGCGGATCTTCTGGTTCACGATCGCCTGGAACCGGCGCCGCTCGGCCTCACTCGGTGCCTCCGGATGCGTGTAGTCGAACCGCAACCGGTCCGGCCCGACGTACGAGCCAGCCTGGCGGACGTGGGTGCCGAGGACACTCCGCAGCGCCGCGTGCAGCAGGTGGGTCGCGGTGTGGTTCCGGGCAGTGTCGAGCCGGCGTGCCGCGTCGACGGTTGCCTGTGCGGCAGCCGACCCGTTCGCCTCGATCATGCCGGACGTCACCACGCCGAGGTGAACGATGGCGCCGCCGTAGCGTTGCGTGTCCTGCACCTCGAACACGCCCGTCTCAGTACGGATTGTGCCGCGGTCGCCCACCTGACCGCCCCCCTCGGGGTAGAACGGTGTCTCGGCGAGGACGACCTCACCGGACTGCCCCTCCTCGATGGTCGCGGGGCTGACGTGAGTGATCGCAGACTCGTGCGTCACGGCGCCGTAGCCCATGAACACGGAGTCGAGGTCCATGGCGGCGTACCGCTGTGCGCGGTCGTCTTCGCGGTTGGTGAACTGCTCCTCGCCACGCGAGCGCTCGCGCTGGGCCGCCATCTCCGCCTCGAAGCCGGCGCGGTCGACGTCGTACCCCGCGCCGAGGGCCATCTCGAGCGTCAGCTCGAGCGGCAGGCCGTGGGTGTCGTAGAGGACGAACGCGTCACGTCCGGGGATGCGGCGAGACTCCTGCTCGCGCGCCATGATCTCCCCGAGCAGGTCGAGCCCGCGTTCGAGGGTCTGGCGGAAACGGGTCTCTTCGACGGTGGCGATGCGCTTGATGAACTCACGCTGCTCCTCGAGCGCGGGATTCGCCGCCTTCGAACGGTCGATGGCCGCGCTCGCCAGCGCGGCGAGGAATGGATCGCGGACACCGATCTTGTGCGCGAAGTAGACGGCGCGGCGCAGGAGGCGTCGCAGCACATAGCCGCGCCCCTCGTTGCTGGGGAGCACGCCGTCGGTCACGAGGAACGCGAGCGCACGCGCGTGCTCGGTCATCGCGCGGAGGGCGAACGCCACCTCCGGGTTCTCGTCCGGGTCGTACGTGCGGCCGGAGAGGTTCTCAGCGACGGCCACGATCTGTCGCAGCTCGTCCGTCTCGTAGACGTTCTTGTTGCCGGTCAGCACGGAGGTCAGGCGCTCGAGCCCGGCGCCGGTGTCGATGTTCGCCGCCGGGAGGTCGGTCCGCGTGCCGTCCTCCTCGCGGTAGTAGGTCATGAAGACCAGGTTCCAGATCTCCAGGAAGCGGCCGCAGTCCTCGTCCGGGTGGCAGGTGCCCGCGGCGCATGTCGGGCAGCCGGGCGTCTGGCCCCAGTCGAAGAAGACCTCGGAGCACGGCCCCATCGGCCCGGTGTCGCCGGGCGGCCCCCACCAGTTGCCCTGCTCGGCGGTGTAGCGGTGGATGCGGTCGGGCGTGATGCCCTTCTTCTGCCAGAGGTCGAACGCGTAGTCGTCGTCGACGTAGACCGTCGCGCGCAGCCGGTTCGGGTCGATCTTCAGGACGCCGGTGAGGAACTCCCACGCCCAGTCGACGGCCTCGTCCTTGAAGTAGTCACCGATCGAGAAGTTGCCCAGCATCTCGAACATCGTGAGGTGGTTCTCATCGCCCACCTCCTCGATGTCCGTCGTACGGAAGCAGCGCTGGATAGAGGTCAGGCGAGGGGCCGGCGGTTCCTCCAACCCCATGAAGTAGGGCTTGAACTGCACCATCCCGGCGGTCGTGAAGAGCAGCGTCGGGTCGCCATGGGGGACGAGCGACGACGACGGGATGCGTCGGTGACCATGCTCCTCGAAGAACGCCAGGAAGGCCTGCCGGACCTCATCGACCTTCACGGTTCGGTCTTCCCGGTGCTGCGAGCCCTCGGCTCGAAAGCTGGTGAGCCGCGCCCGGACGCTGGCACGGGCACGCTCGAATGCTGGAGAGTGTGCGGGGGACGAGTGTAAAATCGCGCAGATCGGTGGTCAATTTCGACACCGTTACGCGCGCTCCACATGCTGTGGGCCACTCCCTGCCAGTATCGCCCCGCCCACTCGGGCGCTGAGGACGGCGCACCATGACGACCCCCGGCACGAGCACAGGCGGCGCGTCCGCCTCGCAGACGGCGCCATCACTCCCCATGGAGGGCTGGACGGCGGTCGTCCTCGTCTCCCCGGCCAGCGAGCGGATGCGCTCTCGCCTCCCCACCTCCCTCCACCCCGTGGCGGGTGTGCCGATGGTCCGGCTCGTCTGCGAGGCGATCCGGGCCGCCGGTTGCCGCGACCTGACGGTCGTGGCGCCCTCGGATGCACACGGCGACGTGAGCGCGGCGGTTGGCGAAGCACGGGTGCAGGAAGTCGCGCCCAACGCCCCCGAGGGCGCCGCGCGCACGCTGATCGTTCCGGCGGAAATGCCGCTGCTGACGCCCAAGGTCCTGCGAGAGCTCGCCGGCCGGCATGGCGACACCCGCGGTCCGCTCGCGATCGTCGATGCAGCGTCGGCGGCAGACGCAGAGGGCACGCAGGACCTGTTGGTGGTCCACGACCGCATCGAGCTGGCCGCGGCCGAGGCCGCCCTCCGCAACCGCATCCGCCGGCGGCTTATGCTCGCGGGCGTCACGCTCATCGACCCGCCTTCGACGTTCATCGACGCAACCGTGGAGGTCGGTGCGGATACGACCGTCCTCCCCGGTGTGCACCTGCAGGGGCAGACGCTCATCGGCGGGGAGTGCCGGATTGGGCCCAACACCGTGATCCGCGACAGCGAGATCGCGGACCGCGTGGTCATCGGCCCCAGCACGATCGAAGAAGCGACGATCCACGAAGGCGTGGACATCGGCCCGTACTGCCACCTCCGGCCGGGCGTCACCCTCGAGAGCGGCGTCCATCTCGGGAATTATGTCGAGATCAAGGCATCCCGGATCGGAGCACGGACCCAGGTCGGTCACTTCTCGTACATCGGGGATTCCGATCTGGGCAGCGACGTGAATTTTGCTGCAGGATCGATCACGGCCAATTACGATGAAGCGACCCGGATCAAGAGTCGCACCACGGTTGGTGCACGTGCGTCGATCGGGAGCGGCACGGTGCTGGTAGCGCCGGTCCGCATTGGTGAAGGTGCGCGGACGGCTGCCGGCTCGGTGGTTACCCGCGATGTCCCGGACGGTGCCCTGGTTCAGGGCGTGCCGGCGAGAGTCCGGCCCGGGGTCGAAGGAGGTCACTCGGCGTAGGCGTCCGTTGAGCCTGCGCCTCGTGGTTTTGGATACCGTCTCTCTCGTCTCCCTGACCATCGCCATTGGTGCGGGCCTCGTGCTCGCCCTCAGCGCCGCCGTTGAAGCCTCGAACATCATGCTCGCGCGGCGGCGCCTGCGTGGCATCACGGCCCCCGGCCTGATCCCGCTGATGCGGACGTACGTCCGCGAGCGGCAACGTCTGCTCCGCCACCTGCGCGCCGGCGTCACCGTCTCCACCGTGACGATGACCGCCGCCCTCGTCGTGCTGTTCGACGGCGTCGAATGGACACGGGTCGCCCTCGCGGCCGCTGTCGCCATCGTCGTGATCTCGTCCCTGCGCAGCGCGTCACGCATCGTGGCGCTCAGCCGGCCCGAGGGCGCCGCGGCACGCCTCGATGTGCCCGCGCGCGCCCTGCAGCTCCTCTTCCGTCCGCTGTCCTTTGTCCTCTCCGCCCCGACCGCCGTCCCGCTCCGGGCCCTCGGCCTACGCGGCACGTCGGAGGCGATCGATCCCACGGAGGAGCTCGTCGGCACCCTCGAGGCCGCCGACGAGGACGCGACGCTCATCGAGGAGCGCCGGATGATCCGCGGCGTCCTCGAGATGTCGGACCAGACGGTCCGGGAGCTGATGACCCCTCGCACCGACGTGACCTCCGTCTCCACCGAGGCGTCATTCGGCGACGTGATGCGCCTCGTCTCGAAGTCCGGCTTCAGCCGGATCCCTCTCTACGAGGAGTCCCTCGACCGCATCGTGGGTGTGATCTACGCGAAGGACCTGCTGGCGTACGTCCAGAACGGCAACGTCACGCCGAACCTCGCCGACATCGCTCGGCCCCCGTACGTGGTGCCGGAGACGAAACGCGCCAATGAGCTGCTCGCCGACCTGCGTCGCGACCAGGTGCACATGGCGATCGCGGTCGACGAGTACGGCGGAACCGCCGGCGTCATCACCGTCGAGGACCTCGTGGAAGAGATCGTCGGCGCCATCGAGGACGAGTACGACAAGGCCGCCGTGGACGTGACGCAGATCTCGGAGACCGAGGCAATCGTCGACGCGAGCCTGACGATCGACGAACTCAACGAACTCTTCGAGACCCAGATCCACTCCGAGGACTTCGACACGATCGGTGGGCTCATCGTCACCGAGCTGGGCCGTCTCGCCGTCCCGGGCGACGAGGTGGTTGTGCCTGCGCCGGAGGACCTCGAGGAGGACGAAGTCGCCGTCCGCCTGAGGGTCATGTCGATCCTCGGACGGCGCATCAAGAAGGTGAACGTCCAGCGGTACGAACCCGTAGCCGAGGGCTCGGCCGAGCGCGCCGCCGAGGCCGTATAGGACGCACCGGCGCCGGCAACGAGCGCCAGATCGCACTCCGCGTCGGTTGACGTCCTCCGTAGGCTGTCGCCTGTGACGACCACTCCAACTACCGACTCGCGCCCGAACACACCGGGAGGTACGCCCGCCGACCTCGCCTACCGGGTGGCCCTGCACCGCATCCACCGGCTCGGCAGCGTGCGCTTCGGGATCCTGGAGCGCGCGTTCCCGGACCTGCGTGACGCCTGGCGTGCCTCGGAAGGGGACCTCCTCGCCGGCGGACTGGATGCTCGGACGGCGCAGGCGATCGTCCGCGCACGCGCCGAGGCCGATCCGGAGAGCGAGATCGAGCGCCTCGAATCCTCGGGCACCGCCGCGTACGCGCGGGTCGACCCGGCGTACCCCTCTCGTCTGAGGGAGATCGATGACGCTCCGCCCGTCCTCTACGTGCGAGGCTCGTTGACGCCCGACGACGACTGGGGCATCGCCGTCGTCGGCACGCGTCGTGCCACGGCCTACGGGCGCCAGGCGACGACCGAGCTCTCCCGGGGGCTCGCGACCGCAGGTGTGACCGTCGTGTCCGGGCTCGCGCGTGGCGTGGACACGATCGCGCACCGGACCGCCCTCGACAGCGGCGGAAGGACCATCGCCGTCCTCGCGAACGGTCTCGACACGATCTATCCGCCGGAGAACCGACGCCTCGCCGAGGAGATCACGGAGCGAGGCGCGATCGTGTCGGACTACCCGCTGGGCACGAAGCCGCGCGCCGACTTCTTCCCGCGACGGAACCGCATCCTGTCCGGCCTCTCGCTGGGTACGCTCGTCATCGAGGGTGACGTGAAGTCGGGCGCCATGATCACAGCGAAGTTCGCGACCGAGCAGAATCGCGAGGTGTTTGCGGTCCCCGGCTCGATCTTCTCGCCCCAGTCACGAGGACCGTTGAGCCTCATCCGGGACGGTGCGACGCCCGTCGGGAGCGCCCAGGACATCCTCGAGGCGCTGAACCTCGCGCGGCTTGGCGCGCAGCTCGACTTCGGACGTGCGGCGCCGCCCGAATCCGACGAGGAGCGAGCGCTGATGGACGTGCTCACGCGCGAACCTCAGCACATCGATGAAGTTGTTCGTCTCGTCGGTTTGGCCGCAGCGATGGTGTCCGGTACGCTCGCTCTTCTTGAACTCAAGGGCCTGGTCCGCGACGTGGGCGGTTTGAACTTCGTCCGGGTCCGGGAAGACGGCGCTTCGTACAGCGCCGAGGAAGCAGAGGACGGACGCGCGTCGTGACCACTGACGCCGCCCGCGGCACCCGATCCACAGGGCGTTCTGCGCGAACCAGCCGAGCCGGCACCTCCGGCAGCGGTTCGCCGCGCCGTCTCGTCATCGTCGAGTCCCCGGCGAAGGCCCGGACGATCTCGCAGTACCTCGGGCCCGACTACGTCGTCGAGTCCTCGATCGGCCACATCCGCGACTTGCCTTCCTCCGCGAGCGAGATCCCGGACAAGTACAAGAAGGAAAAGTGGGCACGCCTCGGCGTCAACATCGACGCGGGCTTCGAACCGCTCTACGTGGTGCCGGCAAACAAGAACGAGCAGGTCAGGAAGCTCAAGGCGCTGCTGAAGGACGCCGACGAGCTCTACCTCGCGACGGACGAGGACCGCGAGGGCGAGGCGATCGCCTGGCACCTGCTGGAGGTGCTCAAGCCACGGATCCCGGTGCACCGCATGGTGTTCCACGAGATCACCCGCTCCGCGATCGAGGAGGCCATCCAGAGCCCGCGCGACCTGGACGAGTACCTCGTCCGGGCGCAGGAGACGCGGCGCATCCTGGACCGCCTCTTCGGGTACGAGGTCTCGCCCGTCCTCTGGAAGAAGGTCGCCCCGAGGCTCTCCGCGGGGCGCGTGCAGTCGGTGGCCGTCCGCCTGGTCGTGGAGCGCGAGCAACAGCGGATGCGCTTCAAGACGGCCGGGTTCTGGGACGTCGACGCCTCCCTCGCAGCGCGCGAGGGCAACACTGAGCCATTCGGCGCGCGACTGGTCGAGCTCGACGGCCGGCGCGTCGCGCAGGGTCGCGACTTCAACCCCGAGACCGGGGAGCTGGCGAACGCCGAGGCGGTGCTCCTCGACCAGGCGAAGGCCCAGGGGGTTGCGAGCAATCTCGGCTCGGCGACGTTCGCCGTCGTCGACGTCACCGAGCGGCCGTTCACGCAGCGCCCGCCGGCTCCGTTCATCACTTCGACGCTGCAGCAGGAGGCGGCCCGCAAGCTGCGCTACTCCGCTCAGCGGACGATGCAGGTCGCCCAGCGCCTCTACGAGAACGGGTACATCACGTACATGCGTACGGACAGCCCGACGCTGTCCTCGCAGGCCGTCGACGCGGCCCGCCGCCAGGTCACCTCGCTCTACGGGGGCGAGTACCTGCCCGACCGGCCGCGCGTCTACACCGCCCGGAGCAAGGGCGCCCAGGAGGCGCACGAGGCGATCCGTCCTGCCGGCGAGACGTTCCGCACGCCCGAAGAGGTCGCGCGCGAGCTCGATCCGGACGCACAGCGGCTCTATGACCTCGTCTGGAAGCGCACCGTCGCCTCGCAGATGCGGGACGCGACGGGCATGCGCACGCAGGTCCGCCTGACGGCCGACGCCGGCGAGCACGGCGTAGCGACGTTCCAGACCTCGGGCAAGGTGATCATCTTCCCGGGCTTCCTGCGCGCCTACGTCGAGGGTTCCGACGACCCGGATGCCGAGCTCGAGGACCAGGAGCGTGTCCTCCCGCCGCTGCGCGAGGGCCAGCAGGTCGACGCGCGTGCGGTGGAGGCGAAGGGGCACGAGACGCAGCCTCCCGCCCGCTACACCGAGGCGTCCCTCATCCGCGAGCTCGAGGAACGCGGCATCGGCCGGCCCTCGACGTACGCGTCGATCCTGCAGACCGTGCAGGACCGTGGCTATGTCTGGAAGAAGGGCACCGCCCTCATCCCAACGTTCACCGCCTTCGCGGTCGTGAACCTCCTCGCGCGGCATTTCCCGGACCTCGTGGACTACGGGTTCACCGCGCGGATGGAGGAGCGCCTGGACGAGATCGCCGAGGGCGAGCGCCAGTACAAGCCGTGGCTGCACGCCTTCTACTTCGGCGACCCCGAGGCTTCCGCGTCCGATTCGATGGCACGCAACGGCCTCCACCGGACCATCGACGAGGGCTGGGAGGCAATCGACGCCCGCGCCATCTCATCCATCCCGCTCGGCACGGACGACGAAGGGCGTGAAATCGCCGTGCGCGTCGGCCGGTACGGGCCGTACGTCCAGATCGGCGATTCCGAGGAACGCGCCTCGCTCCCACCCGAGATCGCGCCGGACGAGATCACCCTCGACGAGGTCGAGCGCCTGCTCCACCAGGAGAGCCTGAGTGACCGCGTGCTCGGCACGGATCCGGATTCGCACGAGTCGGTGTACCTGAAGACCGGCCGCTTCGGCCCCTACTTCCAGCTGGGCGAGGATCCGGAGCCACCGGCAGCCAGGAAGGCGGCGAGGGAGAAGCCGCGACGCGCCTCCCTCTGGCCGGGGATGACGATGGAAGACGTCACGCTCGAGGACGCCCTGACGGCGCTCGAGTTCCCGAAGGTGCTGGGCAGGCACCCGGAGACCGGCAAGGACGTCACGGTCCAGGACGGACCGAACGGGCCGTACGTGAAAGCCGGGACTGAAAGCCGCACGATCCCCGGCGGGCACGCCGAGATGGCGGAGATGGACCTGGAGGCGGCACTGAGGCTGCTCGCACAGCCGCGGCAATTCGGCCGACGACAGGCGCAGTCCGTGCTGAAGGATCTCGGCGAGCACCCGGACACGAAGCTCAACCTGTCGGTGCGGTCGGGCCGTTTCGGCCCGTACGTTACGGACGGGGTCGTGAACGCGAGCGTCCCGAAGGGGCGCGATCCGCAGGCGCTCACACCCGAGGAGGCGATCGAGCTCATCGCAGCCCGCGAGGAGAAGCTGCGCGCCGAGGGGAAGGACCCGCGCGCGAAGAAGCCGTCCACGCGCCGGCCTGCGGCAAGTCGGCGCACATCCAGCGGTCGTTCCTCCGGGAGCACGCGCGGTCGCCGCAGGAGTGCCTGACTGGGCTTGACACCGGTTCGCTCGGGCAGATGCTCGGCATACGCCCGAGATTAGTGACCTCGTGGGGCCGTATGACGCCGGGCGGCCCGTCCGCCTGTTTCGGAACGGGCGCAACCAGGCCGTCCGCATCCCACGAGACATGGAACTACCCGGGGAGGACGTCGTGATCTATCGCGACGGAGACCGCCTGATCATCGAACCCGCGCCGGCCCAATCGCTGATCGCCCTCCTCGCCACCTGGGAGCCACTGGACGAGGAGTTCCCGGAGATCGAGGACGCGCTCCCGGAGGACGTGGAGCTCTAGCTGTGACGTCCATAGAGGTTGTTAGCACGGAGTGATCGAAGGGGACCTCCTGGGGAAGGTGTGGTTACCACGCCAACCACCCCAGGAGGTCCTCTTGCACGCTAACGCCAAGCTCACACCAGC
>WBZO01000427.1_pt1 | contig 91660 bp, 82 predicted proteins | sample 5204261 | NCBI WGS metagenome assembly WBZO01 (sample SAMN12412400, study PRJNA552823) | activated sludge metagenome | isolation source: activated sludge from anammox sidestream of wastewater treatment plant... | place: USA: North Carolina | collected 2017-09 | reverse complement strand
TTCTGCCTGCTGATCGGCCTGGGAGCCGGCCTGCTCGCGGTCGGTGTTCCGGCCCGGGTGAAGCGCCGGATGGCCGAGGTGGTGGGGATCGTGGCCCTGCAGGGGCTGATCGGCGTGGTCCAGTACCACACCGGAGTGCCGGCGGTGCTGGTCGCGATGCACGTCGCCGGGGCGGCGGCCTGCACGGCCGCCACCGCGGTGCTATGGGCGTCGATGCGACAGCGGACCGAGACCCAGGCGGTCAAGGGCCGTCTCGACGTGCACAGCGAAGCTGCGCTGCCGTAGTTCCCGGTTCTTCTCGTCGAGTTGGCGCCAGCCCAGCGACGGTTCGATCAGCTCCAGTTCCAGCAGCACCGCGTCCCCGGGACTCCCGATGAGATCGACACGGGCATAGAGAAATTCGGTTCGGTCGATGCCCAGGTGCGAGGCCGCGGCGTCGAGGACGTCATAGCCCAGCTCCCACAGTTCGACGTCCGGGTTGGCCAGGGTCAGCGACTCCGCGGCGAAGGTCCCCGACGGGTCCAGCGGCGGCTCCTCACCCTGCGGCGGCAGGATCGGGCCCTTGATGAAGGCGTGCGACTCCTCGCCACCCACAAACACCAGGGCGGTCTCCCCCGCCGCGATCCGCTCGTCATAGGGCTGTACCAGCACGCTGCGGCCGGCGGCCAGCAGCGCGGCGGCATGCGCGGCCGCGGCGTCCGCCTCGACGAACCGGTGGGTGTCGATGGATCCTGCGCCGATGGCCGGTTTGACGACGACCTCGCCGCTGAAGTCGGCCGACGACACCGCCTCGGCCGGCTCGAAGAACGTCGACGGCACCACCGCAATCCCCGCGGCGGCAAGGTCGTGCAGGTAGTGCTTGTCGCTGTTCCAGGCCACCACCGCCGGCGCGTTGAGCAGGTTTCGCACCCGGGTGGTCCAGGCGAGGAACTCCTCGCGCCGCTCGGCGTAGTCCCACGCGGCCCGCAGGATCACCAGGTCCGCGGTCTCGGTCTGCGGGTCGTCCCACGACAGCCAGCGAGCATGCAGACCGCGGGTTCGCAAGGCCTCGATCAGACCGTCGTCGTCGCCGTCGCCGTCGACCAACTGCGGACAGGAGGCCAGCACGATGCGCGGATGGAAGACGTTCGGGCGGGCCAGCTTCATCGAGTCGGCAGTTCGCTGATGGTCACCAGGGGGATGATAGTGACATGCGCGCGGTCGAAGTCGCCGAGACAGGCGGTCCGGAAGTTCTGCAATACGTCGAGAAGCCGATGCCCACACCTGGTCCCGGCGAGGTGCTGATCAAGGCGGACGCCATCGGCGTCAACTACATCGACACCTACTTCCGCTCCGGGCAGTACCCCCGCGAACTCCCGTTCATCGTCGGGACCGAGGTCTGCGGGACAGTGGCCGCCGCCGGCGACGAGGTGGCGGCCATTAATGTCGGCGATCGGGTGGTGACTGCCAACGCCGTGGGTGCCTACGCCGAGTATTCCTGCGCCCCAGCCGATTTCGTGGCCTACGTTCCGGAGTCCGTGCCCTCGGACGCCATCGCCTCCGCCCTGCTGAAGGGGATGACGGCCCACTATCTGATCAAGTCGGTCTACCAGGTGCAGGCCGGCGACTTCCTGCTGGTGCATGCCGGCGCCGGCGGCGTGGGCCTGATCCTGACCCAGTGGGCCACCAGCCTGGGCGCGCGCGTCATCACCACCGCGTCGACTCCCGAAAAGGCCGAGTTGTCCCGGCAGGCCGGCGCCGTGGAAGTGCTCGACTACCCGGATGATCCGGCGCAGTTCGCCGCTCGCGTGCGCGAGCTCAGCGACGGACGAGGGGTGGCCGCGGCCTACGACGGCGTCGGCAAGTCGACGTTCGACGCCAGCCTGGCCAGCCTGGCGGTGCGCGGCACCCTGGCGTTGTTCGGGGCCTCGAGCGGCCCGGTGCCGCCGGTGGACCCGCAACGGCTCAACGCCGCTGGATCGGTGTACCTCACCCGGCCCAACCTGGCGCACTTCATCCGCTCCACCGATGAATTCGCCTGGCGTGCCGGGGAACTGATCGACGCGATCGCGAGCGGCGCGATCACCATCACCGTGGGCGGGCACTATCCGCTGGCCGAGGTGCAGCGGGCCCACGAAGACCTGCAGGGACGCAAGACCACGGGGTCGATCGTCTTGGTGCCCTGAATGGCAGCCGCACCCGAGTGAACTGCTAGGGTCCGACAGCGTGAAAGCCCGGGGGTTGCGTCGCGCGATCGCCCTGGCCGGTGCCCTCCTGTCGATCGCCACCGCCCCCGCCGGCTACGCCGACCCCCCGGCCGATCCCGCCGTCGTCCCTGTCGGCGACGCCACCGCGCCTCCGGTGACCGGCGGAGCCATCCCGTCCGGCACCCCCGGCTCGCTGACCACCCCCGAGGGCCTGGTCCTCACGGTGTCCGCGGCGAAGGAGTCACTGGACCCGTCCACATCGCTGACGAACACCCCATGGTCACGGGAGTACGTGGTCTCCGGCGTCTTCTCCGGCAAGGTCACCGGTGCCGGGCACTCGTCCGTGGAGGGCGGCGTCCTGGAGGCCGGCTATCAGATCGGCTGCGGCATCCGCCAACAGGATCTGCACTCGATTTCCCAGGCGGGGATCACGCCCGGGACGGGCATCCCCTTCATCGACGGCGAGATTCTCCCGGTCTTCCTCAACGCGAACGCCTCCGAACAGCTGCGGGTGGTCTTGGAGCCCGGCCGGGTGAACACGGTGTCGGTGACCAAGAAGGAATTCGAGGGCGACTGGGCGCGGGTGGCCATCAACGGAATGCGGATCTGGATCGACGGGTGTGCCGGACAGTCCTTCATCCGCTCGTTCGCGACGTTCACCGGCTCCACCAGTGACAACGCCGACGTGGTCACGTACCTCGGCGTGACCAGGGCCGTCTAGGTGCGACGGCGGAGCCGGGCTGCGCGCCCGACGATGGCGGGCTGCATCGCACTGATCGCACTGGCCGCCGCGGCTCAGGCGCCGGCCGAGCCGTCCGACCCCCCTGCTCCGCCGGGGGCGGCACAACCGCCGGATCCCGCCGACGCCGCGCCGCAACCCGATACCGGGGTGGTCGCGTCCTCACCGCCGGGCATCGCCCAGACCGAGGACGGCCGGACGCTCACCGTCTCCGCGGAGAGCGAGACGCAGTTACCGATCGCCCCGCTGACGACGGCGCTGAGTTCGCGCGACTGGCTGGTCGGTGGCACCTTCACCGGAACCACGACAGGTTCGGTGACCGGCGGAACCCTCGAGGTCGGCTACCAGATCGGCTGCGGTATCGAGATGAACCAGATTCGCCTGGGCGGCACGCTCGGCGCCAACGTCACCAACTCCTCGGTCTCGTTCCCGATCTCCGGGGTGATCGACGTGCGTATCCGGCCGGGGAGCGTCATCACCGCTCAGGTCATGAAGAAGGAGTTCACCGGAAGCAAGTCGCGCGTCATCGTCAAGGACATCCACATCAATGTCGACGGCTGCGTCGGGTCCTCGTCGCTGCGTTCCTACGCGGTGCTGACCAGTTCGACGCCGCACACCGAGGACATCGTCGCCTACTACGGCGTCACGAAGACCTTCTGACCCGGTCCTCGAAAGGGTCAGCCGAACAGCTGCGGCAACGGAATGACCGAATCCACCGCCAGCGCGCAGAACACCGCGGCCAGATAGTTGTTGGAGTGCAGGAACAGCCGCAGCGGCTTGACCGCCTCGCCGCGCTTGACCCCGGCGTGCAGCCGGTAGGCCAGCGTCAGGAACCAGGCCCCCGCCAGGACCGCCACCGTGGCGTACAGCCAGCCCGCGGCGGGGATCAGGGCGAGGGTGGCCGCGACCGTGAGCCAGGTGTAGATGACGACCTGCTTGGTGACCTGGCGCTCGGTGGCCACGACGGGCAGCATCGGCACGCCGGCGGCCGCGTAGTCCTCTTTGTATTTCATGGCCAGCGCCCAGGTGTGCGGCGGCGTCCAGAAGAAGATGATCGCGAACATCGCCAGCGCCTGCCAGCCGATGGTGCCGGTGACCGCCGACCAGCCGATCATCACCGGCATGCAGCCCGCCGCACCGCCCCATACCACGTTCTGCGAGGTGCGGCGCTTGAGCAGCAGCGTGTAGACCAGAACGTAGAACGCGATGGTGGCGGCGGCCAGGTGCGCGGAGAGCATGTTGGTGGTCCACCACAGCCAGAAGAACGAGCCCACCGACAGCGCCAGGCCGAACACCAGGGCGTGGCTGCGCGGCACCACCGAACGGGCCAGCGGCCGGCGCTCGGTGCGCTTCATCACCTTGTCGATGTCGGCGTCGGCGACACAGTTGAGGGTGTTGGCCCCGCCGGCCGCGAGCAGGCCGCCGAACAGCGTGTTGAGAATGAGGACGAGATCGACGTGGCCGCGGTGGGCCAGCAGCATCGCCGGGATGGTGGTGACGAGCAACAGCTCGATGACGCGCGGCTTCATCAGCGCGAGGTAGCCGAGCAGCGTGCTGCGAATACGGCTGGACGCCTTACCGATTTCGGGGTCGCCGTCGACGCCCACGAGGTGCGTTTCGCGCATTCTCACCCAGTCAACTCCTTATCGGACGGCAGCCGACCGCCCCGCCTTCTACTACACAGGATGGTAGACCCCGACGCTTCCGATTTGGTACTGCAGGGCCGATTCCCCCCACTAGGGTGAGCAGCAGTATCGGGCTGCCCATGACCAGAATTCCCAGGAGTGCCTTTCGTGACCACCCTTGAGCAAATTTCTGCCCTGACCCAGCCGCATCACCCTGATGACTGGACGGAATTGGACAGCCGTGCCGTCGACACGGCCCGGGTGCTCGCAGCGGATGCCGTGCAGAAGGTGGGCAACGGCCATCCCGGGACGGCGATGAGTCTGGCGCCGCTGGCCTACACGCTGTTTCAACGGGTGATGCGGCACGATCCCAGCGACACCCACTGGCTGGGCCGCGACCGGTTCATCCTCTCGTGCGGGCACACCAGCCTGACCCTGTACCTGCAGCTGTACCTCGGCGGGTTCGGCCTGGAGCTCTCCGATATCGAGTCGCTGCGGACCTGGGGCTCCAAGACCCCCGGCCACCCGGAGTTCCGGCACACCAGGGGCGTGGAGATCACCACCGGCCCGCTGGGCCAGGGTCTGGCCTCGGCGGTGGGCATGTCGATGGCGTCGCGCTACGAGCGCGGCCTGTTCGACCCCGACGCCGCACCGGGGACCAGCCCGTTCGACCACTTCATCTACGTCATCGTCTCCGACGGCGACATGGAGGAGGGGGTGACCAGCGAAGCGTCCTCCCTGGCCGGCACCCAGCAACTTGGCAACCTCATCGTGATCTGGGACGACAACAAGATCTCCATCGAGCACGACACCGAGATCGCGTTCACCGAGAACACCCCCGCCCGCTACGAGGCCTACGGCTGGCACGTGCAGGTGGTCGAGGGCGGCGAGAACGTCACCGGCATAGAAGAGGCGATCGAACGCGCCAAGGCCGTCACCGACAAGCCGTCGTTCATCGCGTTGCGGACGATCATCGGCTATCCCGCCCCGACCAAGATGAACACCGGCGGGGTGCACGGCTCGGCGCTCGGCGACGACGAGGTGGCCGCCACCAAGAAGGTGCTCGGCTTCGACCCGGACAAGAAGTTCGAGGTCGCCGACGACGTGATCGCCCACACCCGCAAGCTGGTGGACCGCGGCCGCGAGGCACACGCCAAGTGGCAGGTGGAATTCGACGCCTGGGCGCAGCGCGAACCGGAGCGCAAGGCGCTGCTGGACCGGCTGATCGCCGGCACCCTGCCCGCCGGCTGGGACGCCGACCTGCCCTACTGGGAGCCGGGCTCCAAGCCGGTGGCCACCCGGGCGGCCTCCGGGGAGGTGCTCTCCGCGGTGGGCCCGAAGCTGCCGGAGCTCTGGGGCGGCTCCGCCGACCTGGCCGGTAGCAACAACACCACCATGAAGGGCGCCAAATCCTTCGGGCCGCCGTCGATTTCAACGCACGACTGGGACGCGACCTGGTACGGCCGGACGCTGCACTTCGGTATCCGCGAGCACGCGATGGGCTCGATTTTGTCCGGGATCGTGCTGCACGGCCCCACCCGCGCCTACGGCGGAACCTTCCTGCAGTTCTCCGACTACATGCGCCCGGCGGTGCGGCTGGCCGCTCTGATGGACATCGACACCATCTACGTGTGGACGCACGACTCGATCGGCCTCGGTGAGGACGGCCCCACCCACCAGCCCATCGAGCACCTGGCCGCGCTGCGGACCATTCCCAGGCTGGCGGTGGTGCGCCCGGCCGACCCGAACGAGACCGCCTACGCCTGGCGCACGATCCTGGAGCGCGGGGCGACCAGCGGGCCCACCGGCCTGATCCTGACCCGCCAGGGTGTGCCGGTGCTGGAGGGCACCAGCGCCGAGGGCGTTGCGCGGGGCGGTTATGTGCTCGGCGGCGGGAAACCGGCCGAGGACGCCGACGTGATCATCATCGCCACCGGCTCGGAGGTCCAGCTCGCCGTCGAGGCGGTGAAGATCCTGGCGGAGCGCGACATTCGCGCCTACGTGGTGTCGATGCCCTGCGTCGAGTGGTTCGAAGCCCAGCCGCAGGAGTACCGGGACAGCGTGCTGCCCCCCGATGTGCCCGCCCGGGTCGCGGTCGAAGCCGGAGTGGCGCAGAGTTGGTACAAGTACGTCGGCGACACCGGGGAGATCATCTCGATCGAGCACTACGGCGAGTCCGCCGACGACAAGACCCTGTTCCGCGAGTTCGGCTTCACCCCCGAGGCCGTCGTCGCCGCGGCGGAACGAGCCATCGACAACTGATCCGCGTACCACCAAGAGGAGAACCATGGCCCAGAACCCGAACCTCGCCGCGCTGTCCGAGGCCGGCGTCTCCGTCTGGCTCGACGACCTGTCCCGCGACCGGTTGCGGTCGGGGAACCTGCAGGAACTGATCGACACCAAGTCGATCGTCGGCGTCACCACCAACCCGTCGATCTTCCAGGCGGCGCTGTCCAAGGGCACCGCCTACGACGCCCAGGTAGCCGAATTGGCTTCCCGCGGAGCCGATGTCGACGCCACCATCCGCACGGTCACCACCGATGACGTGCGGGAGGCCTGCGACGTGCTGCGGCCGCAGTGGGAGGCCTCCGACGGCGTGGACGGCCGGGTCTCCATCGAGGTCGACCCCCGACTGGCTCATGACACCGACAAGACCATCCTGCAGGCGATCGAACTGTGGAAGATCGTCGACCGTCCCAACCTGCTGATCAAGATCCCGGCCACCAAAGCCGGCCTGCCGGCCATCACCGCCGTCATCGGCGAGGGCATCTCGGTCAACGTCACCCTCATCTTCTCGGTGGACCGCCACGTCGAGGTGATGGACGCCTACCTGGCGGGCCTCGAGGCGGCCAAGAAGGCCGGGCATGACATCTCCAAGATCCATTCCGTCGCTTCGTTCTTCGTCTCGCGGGTGGACACCGAAATCGACAAGCGGCTGGAAGCCATCGGAACCCCGCAGGCGCTGGCGATGCGCGGCAAGGCCGGCGTGGCCAACGCCCGGCTCGCCTACGCCGAGTACGAGCAGGTCTTCATGTCGCCCCGCTACGAGAAGCTGTCCATGGCCGGCGGCCGGGTGCAGCGGCCGCTGTGGGCGTCGACCGGCGTGAAGAACCCCGACTACCCGGACACCATGTACGTCACCGAACTGGTGGCCGCGCACACCGTCAACACCATGCCGGAGAAGACGCTGGACGCCGTCGCCGACCACGGTGTCATCACCGGAGACACCATCAGCAACAAGATCGTCGAGTCCCAGGGCGTCTTCCTCAAGCTGGAGGAACTCGGCATCGACCTGCTCGACGTCTTCGATTTCCTCGAACGCGACGGCGTGGACAAGTTCGAGAAATCGTGGCACGAGTTGCTGGAGGCGACTCAGGGCCAGTTGGACGCCGCCGAGAAATGAGCGAGGACGTGTCTCCGGACGAGATCTGCGTCCCGGTTCCGGCCGGATGGCACAACCCGCTGCGGGACAAGCGCGACAAACGCATGCCCCGAATCCCCGGCCCGTGCGGTGTGGTGATCTTCGGCGTCACGGGTGACCTGTCCCGCAAGAAGCTGATGCCGGCGATTTACGACCTGGCCAACCGCGGCCTGCTGCCGCCGTCGTTCGCGCTGGTCGGTTTCGCCCGCCGCGACTGGGCAGACGAGGACTTCGCACAGATCGTCCACGACGCCGTCAGGGACCACGCCCGCACCCCGTTCCGCCAGGAGGTCTGGGACCGGCTGGCCGAGGGAATCCGCTTCGTTCAGGGCACTTTCGACGATTCGGCGTCCTTCGCCACGCTGGCCGAGACGCTGGAGAAACTCGACGTCGAACGGGGCACCGGCGGCAACCACGCCTTCTACCTGTCCATCCCGCCGAACGCCTTCCCGGTGGTCACCGAGCAGCTCAAGAAGTCCGGCCTGGCCGATCCCAAGGACGGCCGGTGGAGCCGGGTGGTGATCGAGAAGCCGTTCGGTCACGACCTGCAGTCCGCCATCGAACTCAACCGGGTGGTCAACAGCGTCTTCCCCGAGCAGTCGGTGTTCCGCATCGACCACTACCTCGGCAAGGAGACCGTCCAGAACATACTGGCGCTGCGGTTCGCCAACGAGCTGTTCGAACCGATCTGGAGTAGCCACTACGTCGACAGCGTGCAGATCACCATGGCCGAAGACATCGGCCTGGGCGGACGGGCCGGCTACTACGACGGCATCGGCGCGGCCCGCGACGTCATCCAGAACCATCTGCTGCAATTGCTGGCGCTGACCGCCCTGGAGGAGCCGGTCAGCTTCCACCCCGATGAGGTGCGCGCCGAGAAGATCAAAGTGCTCTCCGCGACCCGGCTGGCCCAGCCGCTGGACCTGACCACCTCGCGCGGGCAGTACGCCGCGGGCTGGCAGGGCGGACAGCAGGTGGTCGGCCTGCTCGACGAGGAGGGTTTCTCCCACACCTCGACCACCGAGACGTTCGCGGCGATCACCCTCGACGTCGACACCCGACGCTGGGCCGGTGTCCCGTTCTACCTGCGCACCGGAAAACGGTTGGGCCGCAGGGTGACCGAGATCGCGCTGATGTTCAAACGGGCGCCCCATCTTCCATTCGACGCCACCATGACCGAGGAGCTGGGCCAGAACGCACTGGTGATCCGGGTGCAGCCGGATGAAGGCATCACCCTGCGGTTCGGCTCCAAGGTCCCGGGCAGCGCCATGGAGGTCCGGGACGTCAACATGGACTTCTCCTACGGCTCGGCGTTCGCCGAGGACTCTCCCGAGGCCTACGAGCGGCTGATCCTCGACGTGCTGCTGGGCGAGCCGTCGCTGTTCCCCAGCAACGCCGAAGTCGAATTGTCCTGGAAGATCCTGGATCCCGCGCTGGAGTACTGGGCCGGCCACGGCGTGCCCGACCCGTACGAATCCGGCTCCTGGGGCCCGGACTCCGCGTTCGAGATGCTCGAGCGCAGCGGCCGCGAATGGAGGCGTCCATGATCGTCGACCTTCCCGACACCACCACCAACGACATCAACAAGCGCATCACCTCACTGCGCGAGGAGGGTGGCGCGATCACCCTGGGCCGGGTGCTGACCCTGGTGGTGGCGCCGGACCGCGAGGAGATCCTGGAGGATGCCATCGACGCCTCCGTCGGCGCCAGCCGGGAACACCCCTGCCGGATCATCGTGGTGGTCCCCGTCGAACCGGATAGCGACAAGGCCCGTCTGGACGGCCAGTTGCGCGTCGGTGGCGACGCCGGCGCCGGCGAGGTGGTGGTCCTCAAGACCGCCGGAGCGCTGGCCGCGCACGCCAGCAGCGTGGTCCTGCCGTTCCTGCTGCCCGACACCCCGGTGGTGACCTGGTGGCCCGGCGAGGCGCCGCAGATCCCGGCTCAGGATCCGCTGGGCCGCTTGGCGATTCGCCGGATCACCGACGCCACCGGGGCGGAGAATCCGCTCGCGACGCTGCGCAGCCGGCTGTCCGGCTACGCCAGGGGCGACACCGACCTGGCGTGGAGCCGTATCACCTACTGGCGGGCGCTGCTCGCATCGGCACTCGACCAGCCGCCGTACGAGCCGCTGACCGGTGCGCTGGTGTCCGGGCTGGCCAGCGAACCGGCGTTGGACATCCTGGCCGGTTGGCTGGCGGCGCGCATCGACGGGCCGGTACGCCGGGAGACCGGGGCGCTGAAGGTCGAACTCGAGCAGCCCAGCCAGACCATCGTGCTGAGCCGTCCGCAGGACGGGTCCACCGCAACCCTGAGCCGGACCGGCCGCCCCGACGCCCAACTTCCGTTGGCGCGCAGGGAAACCCGCGAATGCCTCGCCGAGGATCTGCGCCGCCTGGACGCCGACGAGATCTACCAGGAGGCGCTGGCGGGCATTGACAAGGTGATCTACCCGGCCGCTGGGAACTGAGCATGGCCGGCGCACCTCACGTCACCGTCGACACCTACCCCGACACCGACGCCCTGGTCGCCGCCGCGGGTGACCGGCTCGCCTCGGCCATCGACGCCGCGATCGCCGAGCGCGGTATCGCGCACATCGTCCTGACCGGCGGAGGCACCGGGATCGCACTGCTCAAACGCCTCGGCACCCACCCGCTCGACTGGGCCAGGGTCCACCTGTTCTGGGGTGATGACCGGTTCGTTCCGCACGATGACGACGAGCGCAACGAGAAGCAGGCCCGCGAGGCGCTGCTGGACCACATCGACATCCCGGCGGGCAACATCCACCCGATGCCGCCGAGCGACGGCGAGTTCGGCTCCGATATCGCCGCCGCCGCGCGGTGCTATGAGCAGATGCTGGCAGACCACGCCGAATCGGGCTCGCCCACACCGGTTTTCGACGTGCACCTGCTGGGAATGGGCGGCGAGGGCCACATCAACTCGCTGTTCCCGCACACCGCCGCGGTCCGCGAGGATGACCGGATGGTGGTGGGTGTCGAGGATTCCCCCAAACCGCCGCCGCGCCGGATCACCCTGACGCTGCCGGCCGTGCGGCGTTCCCGGCAGGTGTGGCTGGTGGTTTCGGGCGAGGCCAAGGCCGATGCGGTGGCGGCCGCCGTGGGCGGCGCCGATCCCGACGACTGGCCGGCAGCCGGAGCGGTCGGGGCCGAGCAGACGATTTGGCTTGTTGACTCCGCGGCCGCAAGCAAACTGCCAGACTGACCGCCATGGAAGAGAAGTCCCGGTCCCGCAGCCCCGCAGAGCGGCTCCGCACGCTGGCCCAGGCCGCGTTGAACGCCGACGAGACGGTCGACCAGATGGATCACATCCTCGATGATCTCGAGCACAACCTGGTGGGTCTGAACAAGGCGGTCGGGACCATGGAGGCGTCGTTGGCCTACTTCGACGAGACGCTGAACCGGCTCAACGCCAGCCTCGGCCAGCTGGAGGGGATGATGGGCCGCGTCATGCGCCTGGTCGACCTCGCCGAGGCGGCGATGTCCCCGGTGGCGGCCACCGAGTCCGCGGTGCGGGGTGTGCTCAACGTGTTCCGCGGGAAGTGACGCCCAGTTCAGTGACACCCAGCTCCAGCACCACGCCGCGGATGACGACGAAGGTCAGCGAGCAGGCGACGATCGCCTCGGCCCAGAGGAACGCGGTGTAGTCGAGAACCGACCCGATCGGGGGGTTGCCCGGCGCGGTGCCGCGGAAGGCTGCGAGCGCGAACAGCGTCGCGGCCATCCACGCCATCGCCGGCCACACCAGTCCCAACCGCTTGCGGCCGATGACCACCGCCGCGGCGGCCACCGCCAGTGCCAGCGCCCACATCACGCAGAACATCAGCGCCACCATGATGAAGGTGCCCGGCGAGCGGCTCAGTGTCAGGTGTAACCCCGGTTCGACGTCGTCGGGATCCGCCGCGGCGGTGAGGTTGAAGAAGGCGTCGTTGTTCTCCACCACGACGTCCACCGGGACGTTCTTGCCATCGACGACCGCGGCGACAGAGAAGTCCGCCGCATACCGGTCGAACGGATAGTTCGTGATCTCTCCGCGGTGGAGTTCGACCGTAATCGGCTGTGCGGCAATGCGACGCCCGCTCTCCAGCAGCATGGCACCGCCGTTGAGACCGCTGGGCAGCACGCGGATCTCGCGGTTCGCCGTCTCCCCGCCGTCGGAGGTGAAGCGGCCACGCGGAACGAGCCACACCCGCAGGGTTGCCGAGTACTGCGCCGGGTCCACCTTCTCCACAATCGCCGTCACCGACACCCGATCGGCCGCCTCCGTGTTGCCCACCCTGGCCTGCTCGGCCTGACTGGAGTCGTTGACCCAATACACCCCCAGCCCGACGCCGACCGCGACCACCACGATCAGCGCCGCCAGCGCGAGCATCCGCGCGACCCGACGCATCGAGCGCCCCGCCGTCCCATCGGTCATCCGGCCATTAAACCCGCTACCCGCTGTTGCGCAGGGCGGAGGCCAGACCGCTCATGGTGAGCAGGATCCCGAGTTTCACGCGGTCGTCGCTCTCACCGGAGCGGTAGCGCCGCAACAACTCCACCTGCAGGTGGTTCAGCGGCTCCAGGTAGGGGAACCGGTTGAACACCGACCGGGCCAGCGCCGGGTTGTCGGCCAGCAGGTCCTCGTGGCCGGTGATGAGTTTGTGCATCGCGATGGTGCGGTCGTGTTCGGCGCGGATCTTGCCGAACACCCGCTCGCGCAGCGATTCGTCGGCAACCAGTTCGGCGTAGCGGGCGGCCAGCCCCATGTCCGACTTGGCCAGCACCTGCGCCATGTTCGACAGCACCGTGCGGAAGAACGGCCAGCGGAGGTAAAGGTCGCGGAGCACCTCCACCCGGGCCTCGACCCCTTCGTCACCGGAACCGATCCACTGCTCCACGGCGCTGCCGGTGCCGTACCAGCCGGGCAGCATCACCCGGCACTGACTCCAGGCCAGCACCCACGGGATGGCCCGCAGATCCGAGATCGAGGTGGTGGCCTTGCGCATCGCCGGCCGGCTGCCGATGTTGAGCGCCCCGATCTCGCTGACCGGGGTGGACTGCTCGAAGTATTCGACGAATCCGTCTGTCTCATGGACCAATTCGGCGTAGGCGCGCTGGGCCAGGGCCGCGAGTTCGTCGAGCACCCGGTAGGCCGGTCCGGCGGCGTCGCCCAGGCCCTCGACGTCGAGCAGCGTCGACTCCAGCGTCGCCGCGATAAGGCTCTCCAGGTTGCGGTGCGCGATGCGGGGTTCGGCGTACTTGGCGGCGATCACCTCGCCCTGCTCAGTCAGCCGCAGGGAGCCGTTGACCGCGCCCGGCGGCTGGGCCAGGATCGCGTCGTAGCTGGGGCCGCCGCCGCGGCCGATGGTGCCGCCGCGGCCGTGGAAGAGCCGCAACCGTATTCCGGTCCGCCGGGCCGCCTCGACGAGGTCGAGTTCGGCGCGGTACAGCGCCCAGTTGGCGGCCAGGTAGCCGCCGTCCTTGTTCGAGTCGGAGTAGCCCAGCATCACCTCCTGGGTGTTGCCGCGGGCGGCCACCATGGCCCGGTAGATCGGGACGTCCAGGGCGCTCTGCAGGATCGCCGAGCCGTGCTGCAGGTCCTCGATGGTCTCGAAGAGCGGCACGATTCCGACCGGGGCGTACGGCTCCTCCCCCGAAAGGTCCAGCAGCCCCGCCTCTTTGAGCAGCAGGGCCGCCTCCAGCATGTCCGAGACGGATTTGCACATGGAGATGATGTAGGTGGGCACCGCCTCGGCGCCCAGGGTGCGCACGGCCCGCGTGGCCGCGGCGACGATGTCGAGTTCCTTGCGGGCCAGCTGTGACAACTCGGCGTCGTCACGCACGAGTGGCCGGCGGGTGGACAACTCCGCCACCAGTACCTCCACCCGCCGTTCCTCGGGCAGCGACGCGTAGTCCGGATGCACCCCGGCCCAGGCCAGCAATTCGCCGACCACCTGTTCGTGGGCCTCGGAGTTCTGCCGCATGTCCAGCCCGCAAAGGTGGAAACCGAAGGCGTCCAACGTATCCCGGAGCCGGGCCAGCCGGTCGTCGGCCAGCAGCGTGCTGCCGTGCGCCCGCAGCGAGGCGTCGATCACGCCGAGGTCGGCCTGCATCTCCCGCGGCCCGGAATAGGCGGGCAGGTCCAGATCCAGTGCGTGCTCGGGCATCCGCTGCAGGGCCGCGGCGGCGGTGGCGGTCAGCCGCGCGCGCACCACCCGAAGCGCCCGGCGGTACGGTTCGTCGACGCGGGCCTGGTCCGCGCAGGCCTCCCCCAGACGGATCAGGTCGTCGTCGACCGGCACGAGCCGCACCGACATCGAGAGTTCCTGCTCGAGCCGGAACAGTTCGTCGAAGTAGTGCGCGAATGCCGTGTAGGCCGCGCTGTCGGTGGCCAGGGCAACCACCTCGGCGGTGACGTTGGGGTTGCCGTCGCGGTCACCGCCGATCCACGAGCCGGGCCGCAGGATCGGGCGCTCCAGCAGCGGGGCGCCGGGCCAGCGGCTCCGCAGCGCATCCCGCACCGAGGCATTGACCTTCGGGACGACCTCGAAGAACGACGCCGGGTAGTAGCGCAGGCCGGACTCGATCTCGTCGCGAACCTGCAAGCGGGACAACCGGATCAGCGCCGTCTGCCACAGCGTCAGGATCTGGCGGCGCAGCTCGGTATCGATGGGGCGGCCATCGTCGGTCTCGGAATGTCCGTGCAGCCGCAGCCGCATCAGCGCGGTGATGCGGTTCTGGGTGTCGAAGATGGTGCGGCGTCGGGTTTCGGTGGGATGGGCGGTGATGACCGGGGACACCAGGGCGCCGGCCAGTTTGTCGGCGACCTCACCGGCGGACAGCCCGGCGGTGTCGAGTTTGCGGTAGGTGGCCGCCAAGGTGCTGTCCCGTGGCGGCTCGCCGGCCGCGAGGTGGATCTCCCGGCGCCGCTCGCGGTGGATGTCCTCGGCCACATTGGCCAGCAGCGCGAACGTGCTGAACGCGCGGATCACCGGGATGGCCTTGCGCACGTCGATGCCGGCGAACAGGCTGGCCAGCTGCGATCGGTCGATCTCGGAGCGGCGCACGCGGAACGACTCGACGCGGGCCCGCTCGACGAGGTCGAAGACGTCCTCGCCGTTCTGCTCGCGCACGGTGTCACCGAGCATCGCGCCGAGCAGGCGGATGTCCTCGCGCATCGGCTCGGTGGCCTCGCGGCCGATCCGGGTGCGGTAGACGTCGCCGATCGGTTCCAGCGAGGTGTCGGCATCGGTCATGGGTCTAAGTATCAGGCAGGATCGACAGCTATGCCGGATACCGTCTTCACCGCCCGCCGGATCATCACCATGGATGACGCGGTTCCGGACGCGACGGCCGTGGCGGTGCGTGACGGGCGGGTCGTCGCCGTCGGCGCCGTCGGGGTCCTCGACGGTGAGGTCGACCACACCTTCGCCGACGCCGTCCTCGTCCCGGGCCTGATCGACCAGCACCTGCACCCGATCCTCGGGGCGACCACCCTGACCACCGAGGTGATCGCGATCGAGGACTGGGTGCTGCCGGAACGGACGTTCCCAGCCGCGCAGTCGCCCGAGGAGTACCGGCGGCGCCTGGACGAGGCCGAGCAGACGCTGCCGCCCGGCGAGTGGCTGTTCTCCTGGGGGTATCACTCGCTGTGGCACGGCCCACTGGACCGGTCCGCGTTGGACACCGTCAGCACCACCCGGCCGATCATGGTGTGGCAGCGGTCCTGTCACGAGTTCTTCCTGAACACGGCGGCCATCAACGTGCTCGGTCTGACCGCCGAGCAGATGGCCGGCCACGGCGCGGCCAGCGAGATGGTCGACATCGACGCCGGGCACTGGTGGGAGTCCGGGACCAACCTGCTGCTTTCCAGCCTCGGCCCGGTCTTCATGACTCCGCAGCGGATCGCCTCCGGGCTGCGGCAGCTGGTGGCCTACCTGCACGGCAACGGCGTCACCGCCATCAACGAGCCGGGGATCATGTGGGCGGTCGAGCCGTGGGAACTCTATGAGCAGATCCTCGGCTCTCCCGAAACACCCTTCGGGTCAACGTTTCTGGTCGACGCCCGCGGTCAGGCCGATGCGGGGATGGACCCGGCCGACGCGGTGGCCGACGCCGAGACCCAGGTGGCGCGAGCGTCGGTGGGGAAAGTCCGGCTGCTGCCCAAACAGGTGAAGCTGTTTGCCGACGGGGCGATCATCAGCCAGCTGATGCAGATGCGCAGCCCGTATCTCGACGATGGCGGCCACCCGGACGTGTGCCACCACGGGGAGTGGATGATGCAGCCGGACACCTTCCGCGCGTTCGCCCGGGCGTACTGGAATGCGGACTGGCAGTTGCACATACACGTCAACGGTGACGCCGGACTGGATCTGGTCCTGGACACGATCGCGATGTGCCAGGCCGAGCATCCACGCAGTGACCACCGCACGGTGATCGTGCACTTCGCGAACTCCACCGAGGAGCAGATCGACCGCATCGCGTCACTGGGCTGCATCGTCTCGGCCAATTCCTACTACCCGGTCGGATTCGCCGACCAGTACAGCCGGCACGGCCTGGGGCCGCAGCGCGCCGACTCCATGGTGCGTGCGGCCTCGGTGCTGCGCCGGGGCATCCCGCTGTCGCTGCACTCCGATCTGCCGATGGGCCCGGCGGCGCCGATGGCCCTGGCATCCTTCGCGGTCAACCGCCGCACGCCGGGCGGGCGGGTCGCCGGACCGGATCAGCGGATCTCGGTGGAGGACGCCCTGCGGGCGGTCACCATCGAGGCGGCCTACTCCTGGCGGCTGGAAAACGAGCTGGGCAGTGTCTCGCCGGGGAAGAGCGCCAACTTCACGGTGCTGGCCGAGGATCCCTACGCGGTGGAACCCGAACGGCTGGGCGACATCGCGATCCTGGGCACGGTCTACGAAGGACGCTGGTTCCCGGCGGTGCGGTCGACGAACGCCTCGATGTAGGCGAGCCTGTCAGCGCGCCCGGGACCGGGACGCCGACCGAGTCGCCATGGTGGCCGAGGACCCTTCGACGGCAGTTAGCTGTACTTGATCGCCAGCCCGATGCCGATGATCGACACCAGCCAGATACCGGTGATGAACAGCGTCAGCCGGTCGAGGTTCTTCTCGACCACGGTGGATCCCGAGAGGCTGGACTGCACACCGCCGCCGAACAGCGTCGACAGGCCACCGCCCTTGGCGCGGTGCAGCAACACCAGAAGGATCACCAGGAGGCTGGTGATCACCAGCAGGATCTGCAGGCCGAAGATCATGCCGGTCAGCCTACCTGCCGCGACGCGAAAACCCGGTGTCGGGGTCGGGTGGGCCTCAGAGCAGGGGGCCGCCGGCCGCGCTGGCCGCCAGCTGGGCGAACTGCTCGCCGTCCAGGGACGCACCGCCCACCAGGCCGCCGTCGACGTCGGGCTGCGCCACCAGTTCGGCGGCGTTCTTGGCGTTCATCGAGCCGCCGTAGAGCACCCGGATCCCGTCGGCGGCCGCCGCGGAGGTCAGGTTCGCCAGTTCGGCGCGGATGGCCCCGCACACCTCCTGGGCGTCGGCGGCGCTGGCGACACGCCCGGTGCCGATGGCCCAGACCGGCTCGTAGGCGATCACCGCGCTGGCGATCTGGTCGGTGGTCAGGCCGGCCAGTGATCCCTGCAGCTGGGCGACGTTGTAGGCGACGTGGTCGCCGGCCTCCCGGACGTCGAGGTGTTCGCCGATACAGATGATCGGGGTCAGCCCGTGCCGGAACGCCGCGGCGGCCTTGGCGGCCACCAGAGCGTCGTCCTCGTGGTGGTAGGTCCGCCGCTCGGAGTGACCGACGACGACGTACGTGCAGCCCAACTTCGCCAGGAACGCGCCGCTGATGTCGCCGGTGTAGGCGCCGGAGTCGTGCTGGGACAGGTCCTGCGCGCCGTAGGTCAGCCGCAGCTTGTCGCCGTCGACCAGGGTCTGCACGCTGCGCAGGTCGGTGAAAGGCGGGATGACGGTGACGTCGACCTTGTCGAAGTACTTCTCCGGCAGCGAGAAGGCGATCTTCTGGACCAGGGCGATGGCCTCGAAGTGGTTGAGGTTCATCTTCCAGTTGCCGGCGATGAGCGGCTTGCGCGACATGTTCAGTGGTTCCTAACTCAGGACGTCGATACCGGGCAGGGTCTTGCCCTCGAGGAATTCCAGCGACGCGCCGCCGCCGGTGGAGATGTGGGAGAACCCGTCCTCGGCCAGACCGAGCTGGCGCACCGCGGCGGCGGAGTCGCCGCCGCCGACGACGCTGAACGCGCCCTTGGCGGTGGCGGAGATGATGGCCTGGGCCACCCCCTTGGTGCCGGCCGAGAAGGCCGGGAACTCGAACACGCCCATGGGGCCGTTCCAGAAGATGGTGCGCGCGTTGGACAGCAGGGTGGAGAACCGGGCGACGGACTCCGGTCCGATGTCCAAGCCCATCCTGTCGGCCGGGATGTTCTTGACGTCAACGGTTTCCGCCGGCGAGTCCGCTTTGAACTCGGCGGCGACGACGACGTCCACCGGGAGATGGATCACATCGCCGTACTCCTCGAGCAGCCGCCGGCAGGTGTCGACCATCTCCTCCTGCAGCAGCGAGGTGCCCACCGGGATCCCTTGTGCGGCAAGGAAGGTGAAGCACATGCCGCCGCCGATGATGAGGCTGTCGGCCTTGCCGGCCAGGTTCTCGATGACGGCGAGCTTGTCGGAGACCTTGGACCCGCCGAGTACCACCGCGTAGGGGCGTTCGCCCGCCTTCGCCAGCTGGTCGAGGACCTTGACCTCCGCACCCACGAGCGTTCCGGCGTAGCAAGGCAGCAGCTTGGCCACGTCGTAGACCGACGCCTGCTTACGGTGCACCACCCCGAAGCCGTCGGAGACGAAAGCGCCTCCGTCGCCGACCAATTCGGCCAGCTCCGAGGCCAGCGCCGCCCGCTCGGCGTCGTCCTTGCTGGTCTCGCGGGGGTCGAACCGGATGTTCTCCAGCAGCAGGATGTCGCCGTCGGTGAGACCCTCGGCGCGGGCCAGCGCGTCGGTGCCCACCACGTCCCCGGCCAGCTGGACATGCCGGCCGAGTTTCTCCCCCAGCACCGTGGCGACCGGCGCCAGTGAGTACTTGGGTTCGGGTCCGCCCTTGGGGCGGCCGAGGTGAGCGGTCACCACCACTTTCGCGCCCCCGTCGAGCAGCGCCTTGAGGGTGGGCAGCGAGGCGTCGATGCGACCGGTGTCGGTGACGTTGCCGTTCGCGTCCAGCGGGACGTTGAGGTCGCAGCGCACCAGCACACCGCGACCCTCAACGCCCTCGGCGAGCAGGTCGGCGAGAGTCTTGACCGCCATGGGTTACAGCGACTTGCCGACCAGGCCGACAAGGTCGACCAGCCGGTTGGAGTAGCCCCACTCGTTGTCGTACCAGGACACCACCTTGGCCTGGTTGTCGATGACCTTGGTCAGCCCGGAGTCGAAGATCGAGCTGTGCGGGTCGGTGACGATGTCACTGGAGACGATCGGAGCGTCGTAGTACTTGAGGATGCCCTTCAGCTTGCCCTCGGCGGCGGCCTTGAGCGCGGCGTTGATCTCCTCGACGCTGCCCGGTTTCTTCAGCTCGACGGTCAGGTCGGTCACCGAGCCGGTGGGGATCGGCACCCGCAGGGCGTAGCCGTCGAGCTTGCCCTTGAGTTCGGGCAGCACCAGGCCGATGGCCTTGGCCGCGCCGGTCGAGGTGGGGACGATGTTCACCGCGGCCGCCCGGGCCCGGCGCAGATCCCGGTGCGGGCCGTCCTGGAGGTTCTGGTCGCCGGTGTAGGCGTGCACCGTGGTCATCAGACCGCGGATGATGCCGAACTCGTCGTTGACGACCTTGGCAAGGGGCCCAAGGCAGTTCGTGGTGCAGGACGCGTTGGAGATGACCTTCTGGCTGCCGTCGTACTTGTCGTCGTTGACGCCCATGACGATGGTGATGTCCTCGTCCTTGGCGGGCGCGGAGATGATGACCTTCTTGACGCCGGACTCGAGGTGGCCCTTGGCGCGGGCGTCGTTGAAGATGCCGGTGGATTCGACGACGATGTCGACGCCGACCTCGCCCCACGGCAGCGCGGCCGGGCCGTCCTTGACCGCGAACGCCTTGATCTTGTGCTTGCCGATGTGAATGGTGTCACCATCGGCGCTGACGTCCTCCGGGAAGCGGCCCAGGATGGAGTCGAACTTCAGCAGGTGGGCCAGGGCGGCGGTGTCGGTGAGGTCGTTGACGGCCACGATCTCGATGTCCTTGGCCTTGCCTTCGGCCTGCTGGGTTGCCAGGGCCCGGTAGAAGTTGCGCCCGATGCGGCCAAAACCGTTGACGCCAACCCGGATCGTCACGTTCGTCTCCTCAAGTCTGTCTTCGACGTGCTTGGCGAATGCCACCGGTCAGCCTAGTGCGGGCGTCAGCGGGTCGGGCAGGAACCGGGGGGTTAATCGGGCGGGGCGTACCGTCGCACCATGACGTTCTCGCTGCCGGTGGATCTGGATGTGAGCAAAGTCCGCGAACGACTAGGTCAGGGCATCTTCGCGATGGTGGCCGGCCCGGAGGGCCCCAAGCGCCGGGAGCGTATCCACGGAACGCCGGGGCCGCGCTGGTTCGCCGCCGACCGGCCGATCCGCGAGGTGCACGCCGACGCGTCGATGTTCGTCGGCGGCCTGCGCGCTCTGCTGCTGCAGTCGCTGCACCCGCTGGCGATGGCCGGGGTGGCCGAGCACTCCGACTACCGGGGCGACCCCTGGGGCAGGCTGCAGCGCACCAGCGAGTTCCTGGCGGTCACCACGTTCGGCACCGCGGACGACGCGCAACGGGCCGTCGACAAGGTCCGCGGGATCCACCGCCGGGTCCACGGTGTGGCCCCCGACGGCCGGCCGTACCGCGCCGACGACCCCCACCTGCTGGAGTGGGTTCACATCGCCGAGATCGACAGTTTCCTGCTGGCGCACCGGCTGTACGGGGACAAGCCGCTCGATCAGGCCGGCCGCGACGGGTACGTCGCCGACACCGCCCGGGTCGCCACCGCTCTGGGCGTGATCGACCCGCCGCGAACCGAGGCCGAATTGCGGGAGCGCATCGAGAAGTTCCGTCCGGAGTTGCGCAGCACCCCGGCGGCGCGGGACGCGGCCCGGTTCCTGCTGGTCACTCCCCCGCTGCCGCTGCTTGCGCGGGCGCCCTACGGCGTGATCGCGGCGACGTCGGTGTCGATGCTGCCGGCGTGGGCGCGTCTCCCGCTGCGGCTGCCGTATCTGCCCCCGGTGGAGGCCACCGCGATCCGGATGGCCGGGCGGGTGCTGGTGGGCGGGATCCGCTGGGCGATGTCGTCGCAGCCGCTGCCTAAGTCCGCGGCCAGCTAGGCCTCCGGCCCATCGACTCTGCGCTCAGATCGCCTTTCGAGCCCGGATCATGATCTCTGCGCAGAGTCGATGACTAGGCGTCGTCGAGCAGGTCGGGGGTGACCGCCGACTCGGTGTCGGGGATGCCGTCCTGCTTGGCCTTGCGGTCGGCCATCGACAGCAGCCGCCGAATCCGGCCTGCCACAGCGTCTTTGGTCATCTGGGGTTCGGCGAGCCGGCCCAGTTCCTCCAGCGAGGCCTGCCGGTGTTCCACCCGAAGCTTGCCCGCCGCGGCGAGGTGATCGGGCACTCCGTCGCCGAGGATCTCCAGCGCGCGTTCCACCCGGGCGGCGGCGGCCACCGCGGCGCGAGCCGAGCGCCGCAGGTTGGCATCGTCGAAGTTGGCCAGCCGGTTGGCGGTGGCGCGGACCTCACGGCGCATCCGCCGTTCCTCCCAGACCAGCCGGGTGTCCTGGGCGCCCATCCGGGTGAGCAGCGTGCCGATGGCCTCACCGTCGCGGACCACGACCCGGTCCGTGCCGCGCACCTCACGGGCCTTCGCGCTCACACCGAGCCGCCGCGCCGCGCCGACCAGGGCCAGCGCCGCTTCCGGCCCGGGGCAACTGACCTCCAGCGCCGAGGAGCGCCCGGGCTCGGTGAGGGAGCCGTGGGCCAGGAATGCCCCGCGCCAGGCCGCCTCGGCGTCGGCGATGCTGCCGCCGACCACCTGGGCGGGCAGCCCGCGGACCGGACGGCCGCGCATGTCCAGCAGGCCGGTCTGGCGGGCCAGCGCTTCGCCGTCTTTGGCCACGCGGAGCACATACCGCGTGCTCTTGCGAATTCCACTGGCGGACAGCATGTGTACGACGGAGTTGTAACCGTACAGATCGTGGATGTCCTTGCGCAGCCGCCGGGCGATGCTGCCGAGGTCCACCTCGGCCTCGACGACGACGCGGCCGGAGACGATGTGCAGGCCGCCGGCAAACCGCAGCAGGGCGGCCACCTCCGCCCGTCGTGCACTCACCGAGTTGACGACGAGACGGCTCAACTCGTCCTTCACCTCAGCTGTCATCGCCACCGCGCTCACCTCTCGGTCTGTCCCGGAGCGGGCCGCTCCATCGGACCCGGAGCGGGCCGCTCAATCTGACTCGTAGCCTGGCGCCAGGGGCCCGCGTCGGCGACCGGGGCGACCGTGGGGACGATAGTCGTCGGGGCCTGGGCTCCGCGCGACCGGACTGCCTCCAGCGCTGCCGCCAGCTTCGCCGGGTCGTGCAGCGGCGTGCCGGGCCGCGAGACGTCAGCAAAGGTCACTGAGGCCTCCAACAGGGTCGCGGTCCGGCGAAGTTGGTCGCGTTCGCGCTGTGACGGCACATGCGACGCGTCGACGATGATGTCATGCACCGTGAACCCCGGGGCGTGTTGTGCCAGAACATGCAGATGACGCTCGGCGGAGAAGCCGGCCGTCTCCCCCGGCTCCGCGACCAGATTCAGCACCAGGGCCCGCCGCGCGGCGGTGGCTTTCAGGGCGGCGGCCAGGCCCGGTACCAGCACGTGCGGGATGACGCTGGTGAACCAGGAGCCCGGGCCGAGCACCACCAGATCCGCGCCCATCACCGCGTCGACCGCCTGGCGGGTGGCCGGTGGATCGCCGGGCAGCAACCGCACCCGGCGCACCTTCCCGGGCGTGGTGGCCACGGCGACCTGCCCGCGGATGACCCGGCTCATGCGCGGATCGCTCTCCAGGCCGGCGACGTCGGCCTCGATCTGCAGCCCGATGGGGCACATCGGCAGAACGCGGCCCTTGACGCCGAGGATGCGGCCCAACTCGTCGAGGGCGGCGACGGGGTCGGCCAGCACCTCGTTGAGCCCTGCCAGCAGCAGGTTACCGATCGGGTGGCCGGCCAGCGCGCCGCTGCCGCCGAATCGGTGCTGGATGATCGTGGCCCACAGCCGGCCGTGTGGACTGTCGGATGCCAACGCCGCCAACGCCATCCGCAGATCACCCGGCGGGACGATGTCGATCTCGGAGCGCAGCCGGCCCGACGAGCCGCCGTCGTCGGCGACGGTGACCACCGCGGTCACGTGCGGGGTGAGCCGGCGGGCCGCCGAGAGCGTGGCGTAGAGGCCGTGGCCGCCGCCGAGTGCGACGATGCGCGGGCTGATTCCGCCTGTCGTTTCGATGGGGCTCGGGTTGATTCCCCCGGTCGCTTCGCTCCTGCCCGGCGGGTTCATTCCCCGAGTCGCTTCGCTCCTGCCCGGCGGGTTGATCCCCCGAGTCGCTTCGCTCCTGCCCGCCGGGTTCATTCCCGCCCCAGATCCCGGTGCAGCACCCGCACCGACAGCTGACGGTCCTCGGTGAGCAATCCGGCCAGCGCCTCGGCGATGGCTACGCTGCGGTGTTTGCCACCCGTACAGCCGATCGCGACCGTCATGTACCGCTTGCCTTCCCGGATGTAGCCGTCGGCCACCAGCTTCAGCAGCCGATGGTAGGTCTGCAGGAATTCCGTCGCGCCGGGTTGGGACAGCACGTAGTCACGGACCGCGGGTGACTGGCCGGTCTGCGGGCGCAGTTCGTCGACCCAGTGCGGATTGGGCAGGAAACGGACGTCCATCACCATGTCGGCGTCCATGGGCAGGCCGTACTTGAAGCCGAAAGATTCGACGGTCACGCTGATTTGGGCGACCGTCTCACCACCGAAGGCGTTCTCGATGCTGGCGCGCAAGGCCGGGACCGACAGCGACGAGGTGTCGATCACCAGGTCGGCGGTGGCGCGAACCGGCGCCAGCATGGTGCGCTCGGCGGCGATCCCCTCGGCCAGGGTCTGGTTGCCCTGCAGGGGATGACTGCGGCGGTTGTTCTCGTAGCGGCGCACCAGCGTCTCGTCGGAGGCCTCCATGAACAGCACCCGGGGGGTGATGCTGCGGGCGGCGAGATCGCTGCGCACCAGGTCCAGATCACCGGAGAAGCCGCGGGAGCGCACATCCATCACGATGGCCAGCTGGGTGATGCGCGACCCGGCCGCCAGGCCGAGGTCCACCATCCGGGCGATGAGTTCGGGGGGCAGGTTGTCGGCGACGTACCAGCCGAGGTCTTCGAGTACCTTGGCGGCGGTGTCGCGACCGGCTCCGGACAGGCCGGTCACCAGGACGACGTCGATGTCGGAAGCGCCGTCATCGCCGACAGCACCGACGGCTTCACAGGCCGCGCCGGGGTTCTCAGTCATCGGAATATCAGTCATAAGGCTTGCTGTGCATCATCGCCCAACGCCTCGGCGGCTGCACCGGAACCGGCAGGATCGGTTGGCACGCGGAGGGCTTCGAGAACCGCTGCCGCCGTGGCCGCCCCGATGCCCGGAACGGCGGTGATCTCCTCCACGCTGGCCTGCCGCAGCCTGGCCAGCGACCCGAAGTGGGTGACGAGCGCCTTACGCCGGGTCTCCCCCAGCCCGCGGACGGTGTCCAGGGCGGAGGCCGTCATGCGTTTGGACCGCTTGCTTCGATGGTAGGAGATGGCGAAGCGGTGCGCCTCGTCACGGATGCGTTGCAGCAGGTAGAGGCCTTCGGAGTTGCGCGGCAGGATCACCGGGTCCGGTTCGGCGGGCACCCACACCTCCTCGAGGCGCTTGGCCAGCCCGATCACCGCGACATCGGTGACGCCGAGGTCGTCGAGAACGGCCTGGGCCGCGTTCACCTGGGGCGCACCGCCGTCGACCACGAAAAGGTTTGGCGGGTAGGCGAATCGGCGGGGCTTGCCGGCGGCGCTGTCTTCGGACGAGTCGGATGGCGCGTCCTGCAGATGACGCAGGAAACGGCGGCGGGTCACCTCGGCGATGGACGCCACGTCATCTGATCTGCCGTCGCCGGCGGCCTCCCGGATGGCGAAGTGCCGGTAGTCCGACTTGCGCGGCAGACCGTCCTCGAAAACCACCACGGAGCCGACCACGTCGGTGCCCTGCACGTGGCTGATGTCGACGCATTCGATACGCAGGGGCGCGTCGGCCAGCCCGAGTGACTCCTGGATGTTCTGCAGCGCAGCCGATCTCGCGGTGAAGTCCCCGGCCCGCTTGAGCTTGTGCTGCTGCAGCGCCTCCTGGGCGTTGCGGTGTACGGTCTCGGCGAGCGCCTTCTTGTCGCCGCGCCGCGGCACCCGCAGCGCCACCCGCGAACCGCGGAGCCCCGACAGCCACGTGGTGAGCTCGTCGGCGTTCGGCGGCAGGCACGGGACCAAGACTTCGCGGGGCACGGGGTTGATGGATTCGTCTGCCGCGCCGTCCAATTCGGCCTGGTCGCCGTAGAACTGGGTGAGGAACTGCTCCACCAGGGCGGCCTCCGCCGAGTCCCCCGGGTCGCCGGGCTTTTCCACCACCCAGCCGCGCTGGCCGCGCACCCGGCCCCCCCGGACATGGAACACCTGGACGGCGGCCTCGAGGTCGTCGTCGGCGAAGGCGACCACGTCGGCGTCGGTGCCGTCGCCGAGCACCACCGCCTGCTTCTCCAGCGCACGCCGAAGCGCGCCGAGATCGTCGCGCAGCCGGGCGGCACGTTCGAAGTCGAGTTCCTCGGCGGCCGCGTTCATCTGACGTTCCAGGTCTCGGGCGAAGCGGTCGGTCTTCCCGGACAGGAAGTCGCAGAAGTCGACGACGATCCGGCGGTGCTCCTCGGCGCTGACCCGGCCGATGCACGGCGCGGAGCACTTGTCGATGTAGCCCAGCAGACAGGGACGGTCAATCTGGCTGTGCCGCTTGAACACTCCCGCCGAACAGGTGCGCGCGGGAAACACCCGGGTCAGCAGGTCCAGAGTCTCGCGGATGGCCCAGGCGTGCGAGTACGGGCCGAAGTAACGCACCCCCTTGCGGCGCGGCCCGCGGTACACCATGAGCCGCGGATACTCCTCGTTCAGCGTGACGGCCAGCACCGGGTAGGACTTGTCGTCGCGATAGCGGACGTTGAACCGCGGGTCGAACTCCTTGATCCAGTTGTATTCGAGCTGCAGCGCCTCAACCTCGGTGGTGACCACCGTCCACTCGACCCTGGCTGCGGTGGTCACCATCTGCCGGGTGCGCGGGTGCAGGCTCGCCATGTCGGCGAAGTATGAGGTCAGCCGGCTGCGCAGGCTCTTGGCCTTGCCGACGTAAATGACGCGGCCGTGGGAATCGCTGAACCGGTAGACGCCCGGCTCAACGGGAATGGAGCCGGGTGCCGGGCGGTAGGTCGCGGGATCGGCCACGTTCGTCCAGGTTAGTCGGGCGGTTGGCCCGGACCCGGCCGGTAGCGGGCCATCAGCTGACGCATGGTGTCCATCGCCGAGACGGCACGTTCACGGTCCACCGCCTGCACCGCCACCAGCGGTACGTATTCGTAGGCCTCGAGGTCCACCCGGGCCCAGCGCTTGCCCTGGGGGAAGGAGACGTCGACGACGTTGGACCATGGAATCAGCCTGTCCTCGACCACGTTTCGCACCTGGATACCGGCGGAGCCGACCCGCACGCGGGGCCGGGTGAGCAGGACCAGAATCGCGGCGGCGATGAGCACCGCCACGCCGCCCCAGGCGATCTGGTCGGCCACCCGCATGTACGCCCCGGATGACCGCCTGTTGAACCAGGAGACCACGATGCCCGCCACCGCGATGACCGCGGAGACCGCATAGGCCACACGCCGCATCAACCGGGGGCGGAATTCGGCGTCCCAGGTCTGAGATTCGCTCATTCCCGCAGCTGCCGCAGCGTCAGCGCCGTGGACAGCGCCGCGGCGGCGGCCTGGGCGCCCTTGTCCTCAGCGGACCCGGGCAGGCCCGCCCGGTTGATCGCCTGCTGTTCGTCGTCGGTGGTGAGCACCCCGTTGGCCACCGGGGTGGCGGCATCCAGGGACACCCGTGTCAGGCCGGCCGTGACGGCGTCGCAGACATAGTCGAAGTGCGGGGTCTCACCACGGATCACCACGCCCAGCGCCACCACCGCGTCGTGGGTGCGAGCGAGTTCCTGCGCGACGACCGGGATTTCGATGGCGCCGTGCACCCGGACAATGGTCGGGTCGGCCACACCGGCGCCGGTCGCGACCCGCCGGGCGCCGTCGAGCAGGGCGTCGCAGATGGTCGCGTGCCAGGTGCTCGTGACAATGGCGAGGCTGAGCCCGGAGGCGTCCATCTCGGGGACGTCCGGAATGCCGGCACCGCTCATTGCGCGAGGCCGCCGTCGTCGTACGCGTCGAGGCCGGCGAGTTCGTGGCCCATCCGGTCCCGCTTGGTCCGCAGATAGCGGATGTTCTCGGCGTTGGCGCGCACGGGAAGCGCAACGCGTTCCACCACCTGCAACCCGTAGCCGTCCAGGCCCACCCGCTTGGCCGGGTTGTTGGTGAGCAGCCGCATGGTGCGCACACCGAGATCCACCAGGATCTGCGCGCCGATGCCGTAGTCGCGGGCGTCGGCGGGCAGCCCCAGTTCCAGGTTGGCGTCGACGGTGTCGGCGCCGGCGTCCTGCAACTGATAGGCCTGCAGCTTGTGCATGAGGCCGATGCCACGGCCCTCGTGGCCGCGCATGTACAGCACCACGCCGCGACCCTCGGCGGCCACCATCTCCATGGCGGCGTCCAGCTGCGGGCCGCAGTCACAACGCCGCGAGCCGAACACGTCGCCGGTCAGGCATTCGGAATGCACCCGGACCAGCACGTCGCGCCCGTCGTTCTCCGGTCCGGCGATGTCGCCGCGGACCAGGGCCACGTGCTCGACGTCGTCGTAGACGCTCGCGTAGCCCACCGCCCGGAACTCGCCGTGCGCGGTCGGGATCCGCGCCTCGGCGATCCGCTCGATGAGCTTCTCGTGCTTACGCCGGTACTTGATCAGGTCGGCGATGGAGATCATCGCCAGTTGGTGCTCGTCGGCGAAAACCCGTAGCTCCTCGGTCTGCGCCATCGAGCCTTCGTCCTTCTGGCTGACGATCTCGCAGATCGCGCCGGCCGGCTGCAAACCGGCGAGCCGGGCCAGGTCGACGGCGGCCTCGGTGTGGCCGGGCCGGCGCAGCACACCGCCCTCCTTGGCGCGCAACGGCACCACGTGCCCGGGCTTGGTGAAATCCTCCTGTCCGCTGGACGGGTCGGCCAGCAGACGCATGGTGGTGGCCCGATCCGAGGCCGAAATGCCGGTTCCCACACCGACTTTCGCGTCGACGGTGACGGTGTAAGCCGTGCCGTGCTTGTCCTGGTTGACCGCGTACATCGGCAGCAGCCCGAGCCGGTCGCAGATCCCGCCGTCCAGCGGGACACACAGGTAGCCGGAGGTGTAGCGGACCATGAACGCGACAAGCTCGGGGGTGGCCTTCTCCGCCGCGAAGATCAGGTCGCCCTCGTTCTCGCGGTCCTCGTCATCGATGACGACGACGGCCTTCCCCGCTGCGATGTCGGCGACCGCCCTCTCGACGGTGTCCAATCTCGTCACGTCTGCCGCCTGTCTTTTGCCAGCGGAGACCCCGATGCGGGTCGCTGATGATGCTTGATCATGGTGGTGCTCACAGTATGAACCACCGATCAGGGGTGATTTCCATCGGCGGTCGCGTCCGCCCAGCCGTCGGATTCACACCCCGGGGTGCCGTCCACGGCCCCGGCGAAGGCCACTGCCAACGCGTCATCCTCCCCGACAGGGTTGAAAACAGTGATTGAGGCCGATGCGGCCCGCCACCTGCGGGTGCTTGAGGGCCAGCAAGCCAAACTCCAGCAGTCCACGGCAGGCCAACACCTGCTGCAGGCCATGAACGGCATTGCCTCCGGCATGGCCGGTACCGGCCTGCCTGCGCTGCGCGAGGCAGCGAAGTCGGCGGAAGCCGATGCAGCCGCTTTGCAGGCCCAGTCCGCCGTGCATGAGGCCGCACGGTTGGCGCGAGCCAGACTCAGGTCAACGGGCTTTTCGCGCAACAGGTTTCGAGGATCGACCCGCCCGGGTCCGGCTCATCGCGAGCTGCGGTCGAGAACACCCTCGATGACCGCCACGATGTCCTCGGGACAGTCCTCCTGAAGGAAATGCCCTCCCGGCAGCGTGACGTGCTGCTGCCCGCTGGCTCCGGGCACGAGTTTCTGGAAAACCCCGTCCCCGCCGGCCGTGATGGGGTCGGCATCGCTGAATGCGGTGACGAATGGCTTGTCGAATTGCGTGAGCACCGCCCAGGCGGCCTTGTTCTCTTCGACGGAACCGTGTTCGGCCGTGATCGGAACCAGCGTCGGGAACTGGCAGGCGCCGCTTTTGTAACTCGCGTCGGGGAACGGCGCGTCGTAGGCCGCCACCTCATCGGCACTCAAGGTCCGGGCGGTACCCATGTCGATGATCTGGCCGATCGGCAGATCCGGGGTGCTCTGGCTGAACGCCAGCCATTGCGCGAACCCTTCGGAGAATCCGCTACCGATCGGCAGTCCGGTGTTGGCGACGACCACGACGGAGAAGCGCTCTGGAAATGCCGCCACCAGACGCAAGCCGAGCAGCCCACCCCAGTCCTGGCAGAACAGGGTCACGTCCTGCAGGCCCAGACCCGTGAACCACTGGCTCAACCACGCGACGTGGCGTTCGTAGGTGTAGTCCTCGCGGTCGGCCGGCTTATCGGAGCGGCCGAAGCCGATGAGATCCGGAGCCAGCACCCGATGGCCCGAGGCGACGAGCGGCGGGATCATGTGGCGGTACAGATACGACCAGCTGGGCTCCCCGTGCAGAAGCAGCACCGTACGGCCGTCCCGTGGGCCCTCGTCGACGTATGCCATCCGCAAGTCCTGGCCGGTGGCGGGGTCGGTGATGTCTGCGTAGTGCGGCGCGTAAGTCCAACCGGGCAGATCCTCGAAGCGGCTATCGGGCGTGCGCAGAACCTGCATGGTGGCCTTTCGCCGGGTGCAATCGGTGACTGATCGGCAGTTTGGTAGCAACTGCTACCATTTGTCAAACCCGGCGGTCAGGGAGGTGATGACGTGGGCCGACCCGCCAAGACGACGGACTCCGACGTGCTCGACATCACCTACGCGCTGGCGTGGCAGCGGGGATGCGATGACGTCACCATCCGCGACCTCGAAATCGCCCTCGATCTCCGGGCGCCGTCGATATACCGGCGGTTCCGTTCGCGCGACGAGCTCCTCGCCACAGCCATCGACCGCTACGTCGAGTGCGTGGTCGACCTCCGCGTCAGCCGCTACCTTGAGGGCGCCAGCGATCCGCTGCACGGAATCCGCCGGTTCTTCCTCAGCGCCGCCGATGCACCGGCCGGCCCGGCGACGCCCCGCGGGTGCCTGCTCGCCACCACGAGTCAGCAATCGTCGTATTCGGTCCCGGTCATCCGCGACGCGGTCGACCGTGGTGTCGCGCGGGTCGAGGAGGCGCTGTGTTCGGCCCTGGACCGGGCCCAGGCCGGGGGACGTCAGTTCGCCTCGCCGCATCGCGACCTGGCACGGGCTCTGCTCCAGAATTTCCTGGGCGTCCTGATGCTGGCCCGCTGCGGTCACGGAAATCTCGAACCGAGTGTGTCCGTCATGCTCGACGCCCTTCTCGGACCCGAAAAGCTGCGGGGTCAAAGAACGGACTAGAAGCCGGCAACGCCTTACCTCGGCGGCAATGAGCGTTGAAGGGATTCGGTTGATTGCCAACACCGTTGTCGCCGAACCGATTTCAGCGCACACACGCCGAAAACACCGTTCAATCAATCCCTGTGCGTGAGTAGCCGTTCCACATATTTGGCGATCACGTCCACTTCCAGGTTCACCGGTATCCCGACCGCCGCTCGGCCCAGAGTGGTCAGTCCCAGCGTGGTGGGGATCAGCGAGACCTCGAACCAGTCGTCGCCGATGCCCGACACCGTCAGCGACACCCCGTCGACCGTGATGGAGCCCTTCTCGACGACGTAGCGGGACAGCGCGGGCGGCAGCGTGATGCGCACGACCTCCCAGTGCGGCGAGGGCGTGCGGGACTCCACCGTTCCGGTGCCGTCGACATGGCCCTGCACGATGTGCCCGCCCAGCCGGCTGTTGAGCGCGGCAGCGCGCTCCAGATTCACCGCGGATCCCTGCGACAGCACCGACAGACTCGAACGGTTCAGGGTCTCGGCCATCACGTCGGCGGTGAACCGGCCGTCGGGCAGGACGTCGACGACCGTCAGGCAGACCCCGTTGACCGCGATCGAATCACCGTGGCGCGCATCGGCGGTGACGACCGGGCCCAGCACCGTGAACCGAGCGGAGTCACCGAGATCCTCCTTGTCGACGACCTCGCCCAACTCCTCCACGATCCCGGTGAACACGCGCCTAATCTAGCCGCTTCTCGCCGTGGAACGCCGCGGCCGGGTTGTTGTTGAAGTTCCCCACCCGCCGGTAGCCGGCGGCCTCGTAGAGCGCGATGGCGTGCGGCTGACGCTCACCCGTGTCCAGCCGCGCGATCCGATAGCCGAGACCGCGGGCAGCGTCCTCCAGGGCGGCGAGCAACGCGCGGGCCAACCCGGACCGGCGGGCCTGCGGCACCACGTACATGCGTTTGATCTCACACGTCCCGTCGGGCAGCCGCTTGATCCCGCCGCCACACACCGGCACCCCGTTCCGGTAACCGACCAGGTAGAGACCGCCGGGCGGGCTGAACTCGGCCGGTCCGGCCCGGGGCATGCCGGGGGCCTCGAGGTCCAGTCCGTCGTACAGATCACGCATCTCGGCGACCATCGCGGCCACCAGATCTCCAGCATCGCCGGTTCCCGCCGGGACGGGGCGAAATTCCAGGTCATCGGCCACGTCAACACTCATACCGACCCGGCCGCGACGGCACAACCCCGGCATCGGCACCGGCCGGTTCCTGAGCCGACCCTCTACGATGCAGCTATGCAGACGTGCCGCCGCATTCTCGCCGTCCTGACCGCCCTGCTGGCTGCAGCCCTGTTCATCTCGGGTTGTTCGGCGAAGAAGGCGGCCGAACCACTGCCCGACGCCGCGGGACTGATCAAGCAGTCCATCCAGACCACCAAGGCCCTCAAGAGCGCACACCTGGAGATCGCCGTGACCGGCAAGGTCGAGGGCCTGCCGCTGAAGACCCTGAGCGGTGACCTGACCAACATCCCGGCCACTGCCGTCAAGGCCAGCGCCAAGGTCGTCATGGGCGGCTCGGACATCGACGCCGATCTGGTGGTGCTCGACGGCACGCTCTACGCGGCGCTGACGCCGAACAACTGGCTGGACATGGGTCCGGCGGTCGAGGTCTACGACCCGTCGGTGATCCTGAACCCCGACACCGGCCTGGCCAACATGCTCGGCGCGCTCAGCGAGGCCAAGGCGCAGGCCTTGGAAACCGTCGGTGGCGCGCCGACGGTGAAAATCACCGGCCAGGTCCCCTCCGACGCGGTCAACAAGCTGATCCCCCGGCTCAAGGCCACCGGCCCTATGCCGGCCACGGTCTGGATCGAGAAGGACGCCCCCAACCAGCTCGTGCAGGTTCAGCTTGAGCAGAGCGCGGGCAACAGCGTGCAGCTGACGCTGTCCGACTGGGACAAGCCGGTGACCGTCACCAAGCCCGCGGTGTGATGCCGCAGGCTCCCACCACTCCCGCCCGCCATGTGAGCTCGCCCGGCCGCAGCCGGCGGGTCGCGATCGGCGCTGGCAGCCTGGCAGTGCTGCTCGGTGCGCTCGACACCTATGTCGTCGTGACGATCATGGTCGACATCATGCGGTCGGTCGGGATCGCGCTGAACAAGATCCAGCAGGTCACGCCGATCATCACCTGGTATCTGCTGGGCTACATCGCGGCCATGCCGCTGCTGGGCCGGCTGTCCGACCGGTTCGGCCGCAAGCTGGTGCTGCAGGCCAGCCTGCTGGCCTTCGCCATCGGCTCGGTCGTGACCGCGCTGTCCAACGACCTGACCACTCTGGTGATCGGCCGGCTGATCCAGGGCATCGCCAGCGGTGCGCTACTGCCGGTCACGCTGGCGCTGGCCGCCGACCTGTGGTCGGCCCGCAGCCGCGCCGCGGTGCTCGGCGGGATCGGCGCCGCCCAGGAGCTCGGCAGCGTGCTCGGCCCGCTCTACGGCATCGGCGTGGTGTGGCTGCTGAACACCTGGCGCGACGTCTTCTGGATCAACGTGCCGCTGACCCTGATCGCCATGCTGCTGATCCACCTCAGCCTGCCCGCGCACGAGAAGAGTCCGGAACCCGAACGGGTCGACGTCATCGGCGGCCTGCTGCTCGCCCTCGCCCTCGGCCTGGCGGTGTGGGGCCTGTACAACCCGGCCCCCGACGGCAAGCAGGTACTGCCCAGCTACGGGGTGCCGCTGGTCATCGGCGCCGTGGTGGCCGCGATCGCGTTCGGGGTGTGGGAACGCATGGCCCGCACCCGGCTGATCGAACCGCACGGCGTGCGGTTCGGGCCGTTCCTGGCCTCGCTGGGCACGTCGATGTGCGCCGGCGCCGCGCTGATGGTCACCCTGGTCAACGTCGAACTGTTCGGCCAGGGCGTGCTCGGCAAGGACCAGAACGGGGCAGCGCTGCTGCTGCTGCACTTCCTCATCGCACTGCCCATCGGCGCGTTGCTCGGCGGCTTTCTGGCCACCCGCCTCGGCGACCGGGTGATCGCCGCGGCCGGCATGCTGATCGCCGCCTACGCCTACTGGCTGGTGTCGAAGTGGGGTATCGACGTGCTGTCCGCCCGCCACCACCTCGGACCGGTCTCCCTACCGACCTTCGACACCGACCTGGCACTGGCCGGCTTCGGCCTGGGCCTGGTGATCGGACCGCTGACCTCGGCGGCGCTGCGGGTGGTGCCGGCCGCGCAACACGGGATCGCCTCGTCGTTGGTCGTCGTGGCCCGGATGACCGGCATGCTGATCGGCGTCGCCGCGCTCAGCGCCTGGGGCCTGTACCGGTTCAACCAGATCCTCGCGTCGCTGCCGCCCGGCGGCGGCGACACCCTGGCGGCCAAGGTGGCCGCCGAGGCGCAGCGCTACCGCACCGCGTTCGCGATGCAGTACGGCTCGATCTTCTTCATCACCACGATCGTCTGCCTGGCCGGGGCGGCCGTCGCGTTGTTCATCGGCGGCCGCAAAGCCCAGGCGGTCGACGAAGCAACCGTTTCACCGCAGGTACCTGGTGAAGATGAACCCCTCCACTGAGATCACCTGCGCCAGCTGCAGCCGCTTGGTGGCGGCCAAGGGTCCGTCGACGATCCCGTAACCACTGCCCGACAGGACGGGAGCGACGGTGATGGCGTACTCATCGATCAGATCGGCCTCGACGAGGTGGGTCAGCAGCGCCGGGCCGCCCTCGCAGACGATGCGATTCAAGCCACGGTCGCGCAGCGCTGTGATCATGGCGGCCGCATCGACACCGGGCACCTCGATCACATCGGCGTTGGCCCGCGCCTGACGCAGCGCCGGGCTGGCCGGATCGTGGCGGTCGGTCAGCACGATCGGCTGTTGCCAGGACTCGTGGAAAAGCCCGTCCTGCCAGGGCAGGTCCAGGCTGCGGCTGACGATTGCGACGACCGGAGCCGGTTGCAGCCCGGCGTCGGCCCGCGCCTGCTGATGCTCGGGCTTCGCCCGCATGGGGTTGTAGCGTTCGGCGCGAATCGTGCCCGCGCCCACCAGGATCGCGTCCGCCAGGCGGCGCGTCTCGGCGAAGATCAGTCGATCGGTGGGACTGGAGATCGACCCGCTGAGCCCGTCGGCGCCGGCGATGGCACCGTTGAGGGTGGTCAGCATCATCGCCCGTGTCCACGGTCCATCCGGCCAACCGTATGCGGCGGCGATGTCGACGGGCGCGGTCATCGAACGAGCCTACGGGCCCGTTGCGCGCTCAGTCCCGCGGCCACACGATCATCGGCACCGGCAGCGCCCGCATGATCTTGCTCGCCGAGTGCCCGATGAACAGCCGTTTGGGCTGCGCCAGACGGCTGGACCCGATCAGCACCACCTCGCTGTCGGCGAAGTCCAGGCCGGCCACCGCCTTCTGCAGCGACTTGCCGTGGCCCACAACGCTGCTCACCGGGCACTCGGCCGGAAGCGCCGCGGTGGCCGTGCCGACAAGCGTCGCCGCGTGCCGTTCGGCCATCTCGGTCCATTCCCGGCGCTGATCCTCGGGTCCTTCGCCGACGGCCACCAGCGACATCAGGCGCAGCGGAACTTTCCACTCGGCCGCCAGGCGGATCGCGTTGCGCAGCAGATCCTCGGCGCCGGGGCCCATCCCGGTCGCGCAGGTGAGCCGGGTGACGCCGGGGTGGTACTGGTAGTTCGCCGGAGCGAGCGCCACCGGCACCGGCGAGGCGTGCAGCAGGGCGTCGGCCAGGCTGCCCAGCCGGAACTTCCCGGCCCGGACGCGGTGATGGGTGCCGACGACGATCATCCCCGCCTCGCCGCGGTCGGGGTCGGTGGCGGCGTCGAGCAGACCTTGGGTGATCGAATCCGCATGGCGCAGATGGCCTTCCGCGCGCACGTCCTCGGGAATGTGGGCCAGCCCGTCCTCGAGCCACTCCCGGCCCTGGTCCTCGATTTCGGCGTTGAACGCGTGGTCGGGTGAGTACATGTGGAAAGTCGGTGCCGCACTGGGCAACACCGACACGAGATCGAGCGTGGCACCCGACGAACGGGCCAGGGTCGCCGCAAGATTGACCCCGTGGACACCGCGCTGGCGGGGTCCGAAACCGACGACATACCGCATGGTTGAGGACGCTAACACGGCAATCCAGCCCTCACAGGCGACTTGTGTGGTAAGCCACGGGAGAGGATTTGGGAGGCTTGAGGAATGGCGGGACCGAGATGACGCAGGTGTCCTCGACGGGCAACACCCAACTTGCCAGGACGCTCGGCCTGTGGGCGATCGTCGGGCTCGGCCTGGGCTACATGACCCCGACGGTGGTGTTCGACACCTTCGGCATCGTCTCCAACGAGACCGGGGGCGTGGTTCCGACCGCCTATGCGCTCGCGCTGGTGGTCATGGTGTTCACCGCCATCAGCTACGGCCGGATGACGCAGGTATTCCCGTCGGCCGGGTCGGCCTACACCTACACCTCGGAGACCATCAGCCCCAACCTCGGGTTCCTGATCGGCTGGGCGGCGCTGCTGGACTACCTGCTGCTACCCCTGGTCAACGCACTGATCATCCGCAGTTACATGTACTCGTTCTTCCCCGAGGCGCCGCAGTGGCTGTGGGTGATCGTCTACGTCGCCGCCATCACCGGCATGTGCCTGTTCAGCATGACCAACACCTCAAGGGTGAACATGCTGCTGGTGGTCTTCGAGGTCGTGCTGATCGCCGTGTTCCTGATCCTGGCCGCCAAGTCCCTGATGGACGGGATGGGCAACGGCACCGTTTTCTCCACCGCGCCGGCCTGGCACGAAGGTGTCCATTCCACCCTCGTCATCACCGGCGCCACGATCGTCGCGTTCTCCTTCATCGGTTTCGACGCCATCACCATGTACACCGAGGAGGCCAAGGACGCCGCCACGGTGCCGAAGGCCATCGTGCTGGCACTGCTCATCGGCGGCGCGATCTTCCTGGTGTCGGCCTGGTTCACCCAGTCGCTGTTCCCGGACGTCTCCGACTTCACCGAGGAGTCACTGGAGAACAGCGCGCTGCCCCAGATCGCGTTCATGGTGGGCGGGCACCTGTTCAAGATCCTGCTCACCTCGGCGGCGTTCGCCGCCACCATGGCGTCGAGCCTGGCCTCGCACGCCTCGGTGTCGCGGCTGCTCTACGTCATGGGCCGCAACGGTCGCGGCCCGGTCGGACGGTTCTTCGGCTACCTGCACCCCAGCTTCCAGACCCCCGCCTACGCGATCATCTTCGTGGGAGTGGTCTCCCTCGGCGCCATCCCGCTCAATCTGGACTTCGTGGCCTCGCTCATCAACTTCGGCGCCCTGATCGCGTTCACCTTCGTCAACCTGACGGTGATCGCGTACTTCGCCTGGCGGCGTCGCGAGATCGACGGTGCCATGCAGATTTTCCGCAATATCGTGCTGCCGTTGATCGGCGTGGGGCTCACCGTCCTGCTCTGGGTGCACCTGTCGAAGGACTCCACCAAGTACGGAATCATCTGGTTCTGCATCGGCATCGGCGTGCTGCTGTTGATCACCCGGTTCTTCCGTCGTCCGCTCACCGTGAACATGGGTGAGACGCACCCCATCACCCGCGAAGGCTGACCGTTCTGCGCGGAATTGGGCGTGGAATTGGGCAAGCATTCGTCGCATAGCGCCGCGGGTGGGTAACCTCGCCCCCATGCTGGGGACGACGTGCTGACCGCGGCGCTGCGCGACCTGCAGTGGCGCAAGCGCCGTTTCGTCATCGCGATCGTCGGCACCGGCCTGGTGTTCGCGATGACGCTGGTGCTCACCGGACTGGCCAACGGCTTCCGGGTGGAGGCGACCCGAACCGTCGACTCACTCGGTGTCAGCGCCTTCCTGGTCAAGACCGGGGCCACCGGGCCGTTCCTGGGCTCGTCGCCGTTCCCCGCCACCAAACTTCAGGTCCCGGGCGTCACGGTGGCCGTCCCGCTGGTGTACGGCAGCGCCACCACACCCATCGGCGGCACCGCCCGCAGTGTGAACGTCTTCGGGGCGCCCGAGCAGGGGCCCGGCATGCCGCCGATGAAAGAGGGCCGCCCGCCCTCGGAAGCCCATGAGGCCGCGGTGTCGGACACCATGAAGAAGCCGATCGGCACCACCGTGGAGGTGGGCGGTCGCAACCTGCAGATCGTGGGCCTGGTGCACGACTCGACCGCGCTGGCCGGGCAGGCCAACGTGTTCCTGACCGTCAGCGGCGCCCAGAAGCTGCTGTTCTCCGGACAGTCGCTGATCTCCTCGATCGGCGTCGTCGGCGGCCCGCAGCGGCCGCCCAGCGGGTTTCACCTGGTGAACCGGTCCGGCGCCATCGACGACCTGCTGCGTGCGCTCACCGGGGCCCGCCAGGCGATGAGCCTGATGGCCGGGCTGCTGTGGGTGGTCGCCGGGATGATCGTGGGCTCGATGATTTACATGTCGGCTCTGGAACGCACCCGCGACTTCGCGGTGTTCAAGGCGGTCGGCGTCCCGACCCGCTCGATCCTGGCCGGTTTGGCCATGCAGGCGATCATTGTCGCCGTGCTGTCGGCCCTGCTGGGCGGCGTGCTGTCGGTGCTGCTCGGTCCGCTGTTCCCGATGCGGGTCGACATCCCGACGATCGCGTTCGTGCTGCTGCCGGTGGTCGCGGTTACCATCGGGGTTCTCGCCAGCCTCGCCGGATTGCGACGCGCCGTCGTCGTCGACCCGGCCCTCGCCTTCGGAGGACCTTGACGTGGCCGACCTGCGGATCAAGGACCTGGTCGTCGAATACGCCAGCGGCCAGGAAACCGTGCGGCCCATCGACGGCCTCAACCTGGACGTCGCGGAGGGCTCGCTGGCAATCCTCTTGGGCCCCAGCGGATGTGGCAAGACGACGCTGCTGTCCTGCCTTGGCGGCATCCTCAAGCCGACCAAGGGGCGCATCGAGTTCGGCGACATCGATCTGACCACTCTGGACGCCAAGGAGCTGTCGGAGTACCGGCGCAACACCGTGGGCATCGTCTTCCAGGCGTTCAACCTCGTCCCCAGCCTGAGTGCCATCGAGAACGTCATGGTTCCGCTGCGGGCCGCCGGGGTGAGCCGTGCCGAGTCCCGGGAGCGGGCCGCGGACCTGCTGACCCGCGTGGGCCTGGCCGAGCGGATCCATCACCGGCCCGGCGATATGAGTGGCGGCCAGCAGCAGCGGGTGGCCGTCGCCCGTGCCATCGCACTGGACCCCCCACTGCTGATCGCCGACGAGCCGACCGCCCACCTCGACTACATCCAGGTCGAGGAGGTGCTGCGGCTGATCCGGGAACTGGCATCCGGCGAGCGGGTCGTCGTGGTGGCCACCCACGACACCCGAATGCTGCCGCTGGCCGACCGGGTCGTCGAACTGGTCCCCCACATGTCGGCGACCAACCACGAGCCGGAGACGGTCACTCTGGAAGCCGGTGAGGTGCTCTTCGAGCAGGGCACCATGGGTGATTCGATCTACATCGTGTCCGAGGGCGAGGTCGAGCTGGTGCGCGAATTGGCAAGCGGCCAAGAGGAAATCGTCAGGGTCGCCCGGCCCGGCGACTACTTCGGCGAGATGGGCCCGTTGTTCGCACTCCCCCGCACCGCGACCGCGCGGGCGGGCACCGACGCGACCGTCGTCGGCTACACGGTTCAGGCCTTCCGCGAGATGCTCGGGGCCGGCGGATCCCGCGACCTCATCGAGCACAAGTCGCTGGAACGGGAGTCCTAGCGACTCAGCCGCCCGGCGTCAGGCTGAGCAGCAGATCAGGCCCGATCTGCTCGACGCCGTCATAACGCCACCGCAGCGCACCGGCGATGGTGGCGACCCCCACGTCGTCGACCGCCGTCACCGGCCCGCCGAGCAGCATCGGCGCGACGTAGGCCAGGATGCGGTCCACCGCGCCGGTCCGCAGGAAGGCCCCGGCCAGCGTCGGTCCGCCCTCCAACAGCACGTCGGTGCGGTCGGCCAGCGTCCGCAGCACCTCGCGCGGGTCGCGGGTCCGCAGTAGCAGGGTGGGCGAATCCGAGCTGAGGACAAGGGAATTCGACGGGATTTCGCGTTGGCCGACGACCACGCGCAACGGCTGCTGGGGGGCCAGGGTCCCGTCGGGCAGGCGGGCGGTCAGGCTGGGGTTGTCGGTGAACACCGTTCCGGTGCCCACGACGATCGCATCTGCGGCGGCCCGCCGGCGGTGCAGATCGGCGCGGGCGGCCTCGCTGGTGATCCACTGCGAGGATCCGTCGGCGGCGGCACTGCGTCCGTCGATGCTGGTGGCGAATTTCCATGTGACATGGGGAAATCCGGTGCGCTGCTTGTGCAGCCACTCCCGCAACGGGCCGGCGGACACCTCGTCGGTCCCCACACCCGGGGTGACCGCGACGCCGGCGGTGCGCAGGCGTTCGGCACCGCCGGAGGCGACCGGGTTGGGGTCCTCGACGGCGTAGACCACGGCGGCCACGCCGGCGGCCAGCAGAGCGTCGACGCAGGGCGGGGTCCGGCCGTGGTGGTTACAGGGTTCGAGGGTGACCACCGCGGTGCCGCCCGAGGCGCGCCCACCGGCGGCCCGCAGGGCGAGCACCTCGGCGTGCGCTCCCCCGGCCGGTTCGGTCGCGCCGGTTCCGGCGATGTCACCGGAGACATCCAGAATGACCGCTCCCACAGGCGGATTCGGGTAGGTGGCGCCCTTGACGGCCTGCGATTGCTCGACGGCCAGCCGCATGGCTCCGGCGATCTGCGCCGGTGCGGTCATAGCCGCAGGTGCGGCGAGGCGCTGCCGGCCTGCCGTCGCAGCGCCTCGACGGCGGCCGCGGGGTCGCCGGCGCCGTAGACCGCCGATCCGGCCACGAAGCAGTCCACGCCGGCCTCGGCGGCCTGCTCGATGGTGTCGGCGTTGATGCCGCCGTCGATCTCGATCAGGATCTTCAGCTCCCCGGAGTCGACGAGTTTGCGCGCCTTGGCCACCTTGTCGAGCACCTCGGGGATGAAGCTCTGGCCGCCGAACCCGGGTTCGACCGACATCACCAGCAGGGTGTCGAAGTCACGCAGGATCTCCAGGTACGGCTCCAGCGGGGTGCCGGGTTTGACGGACAGTCCGGCCTTGGCGCCCGCGGCGCGGATATCGCGGGCCACCGCGACAGGATTGTCGGTGGCCTCGGCGTGAATCGTGACGTTGTGGGCGCCCGCTTCGGCGTAGCCCGGCGCCCAGCGGTCCGGGTTCTCGATCATCAGATGGCAGTCCATCGGGATGTCGGTGGCCCTGAGCAGGCTCTCGACCACCGGCAGGCCGAGGGTCAGGTTGGGCACGAAGTGGGCGTCCATCACGTCGACGTGCAGCCAGTCGGCGCCCTCGACGGCGGCGGCCTCGCTGGCCAGCCGCGCGAAGTCGGCGGACAGGATCGACGGGGCGATCATCGGCCTGGTCGGTGTCGGCATGGCTGACACTGTAAAGCGCCGATGGCCCCGCCGCCGCGACACATACGTGCAGAGGTCGCGCGCGGGGTCCATGCAGTGGAGGCTGGACCCGCCAACCGCCCCGCCATCGCCTCTCGAAGGTCCAGATCGGGAGATTGCGCTCGATCCGACGGACAGCGTTGACCAGCGGTGACACCATGTTGACGTGGACCGCGGTGGGGAGCGTGGCGGTGGTCTGATCACGACGGGATCGGTGTGCACGTCGTGTGGCACTCAGCTGCCGCCGGACTCCCGGTTCTGCAACCAATGTGGTGCTCCGGTCATACAGACGACTCGATCAGCGGAGTACAAGCAAGTCACCGTCCTGTTCGCCGACGTGGTCCACTCCATGGACATCGCCAAGGCCGTCGGTGCCGAGCGGCTACGGGAGATCATGGCCGGGCTCCTTGACCGCGCCACAGCGGTCGTGAGCCGCTACGGCGGGACCGTGGACAAATTCACCGGCGACGGGATCATGGCTGTGTTCGGTGCCCCTGTGGCCCTGGAGGACCACGCCGTGCGGGCGTGCCGAGCCGCCCTGGACATCCACACCGCGATCACTGATCTGGCCGATGAGGCCGAGCAGCGGGATGATGTGCAGCTTCGGCTGCGGATCGGGTTGAACTCGGGGCAGGTGATCGCCGGCGAGGTCGGCTCGGGCGGTGCCGGGTACACCAGTATCGGCGAGCAGGTCGGCCTGGCGCAGCGGATGGAGTCCGCCGCCCCGCCAGGTGGGGCGATCATGAGCGCCTCGACGGCCCGGTTGGTGGAGAACGTCGCGAGCCTCGGCGACCCCGAATTGGTTGAGATTAAAGACAGCGATCAGCCCGTCACTGCTCGACGACTGCTGGGTGTTTCTGATCGGGATCGTCCCGTCGCGGTGGCCGAGTCGGCTCTGGTGGGTCGCCGGTGGGAGATGGGTGCCGTCGAGGGCCTGTTGGAGCGTGCAATGGAGGGTCACGGCGCGGTGTTGACGGTGGTGGGGTCGCCGGGGATCGGTAAGAGCCGGCTGGTGCGCGAGGTGACCGCCCTGGCGGCCGCGCAAGGTGTTGAGGTGTTCTCGGCGTACTGCGAGTCCCACACCAGCCAGGTGCCCTTTCATGTCGTGGCACGGCTGCTGCGCTCGGCGGCGGGTGTCGAGGGTCTCGACCCTGAGGAGGCCCGGACGCGGTTGCGGGGCCTGAACTCCGACTCGGACACCGAAGACGTGTTGCTGTTCGAGGACCTGATGGGTATCGCGGACCCCGAGGTGGAGCTGCCGAAAATCGATCCGGATGCCCGGCGGCGGCGGTTGACTGCGGTGGTCAACACCGCCTCGCTAGCGCGGACGTCGCCAGCGGTCTACGTCGTTGAGGACGCGCACTGGATTGACGAGGTCAGCGAGTTGATGCTGGCTGATTTCTTCAGCGTGATTCCGCAGACTCCCTCGCTGGTGCTGGTCAGCTATCGACCCGAGTACTCCGGCCCGCTGAGCCGCGTTCAGGGTGCCCAGAGCATTGCCCTCGCTCCGCTCAGTGATCGCGAGACGGCAGCGTTGGCCGTCGAACTGGTCGGAGGTGACCCGTCGGTGACGCAGTTGGCGACCTTGATCGTCGAGAGGGCGGCGGGCAACCCGTTTTTCGCCCAGGAGACGGTGCGCGATCTGGTCGAGCGGGGTGTGCTGCAGGGGCAGTCAGGCTCCTATGTCTCGACCGCCGATGTGGCCGAGGTCAGTCTGCCCGCCACGGTGCAGGCCACGATCGCCGCCCGCATCGACCGCCTGGAGCCAGCCGGCAAACGCACTCTGAGCGCGGCGGCGGTGGTGGGCGCAAAGGTCAGTCGAGACCTTTTGGAATCACTGGGGATTGATCCCGCCTTCGACGACTTGGTGAGCGGGCAGTTCCTGGACCAGATCCGCTTCTCCCGAGACCCCGCGTATGTGTTTCACCATCCGCTGATCCGCACCGTCGCCTACGAATCCCAGCTCCGGTCCGACCGCGCCGAGCTGCACCGCAGGCTTGCCACGGTGATCGAAGCCCGCGCCCCGGCCTCGGCCGACGAGAATGCGGCTCTGATCGCCGAACACCTGGAGGCAGCGGGCGATCTGGACGCGGCCTACGGGTGGCACATGCGTGCCGGGAATTGGTCGATGAACCGCGACATCGCCGCCGCTAGACTGAGTTGGGATCGGGCCACCCGGGTCGCTGATGCGCTGCCCGCCGAGACATTGGATCGGGCTGCCAAACGCATCGCCCCCCGCACCCTGTGGTGCGCCAGCGTGTGGCGCGGAGTGCCCCAAGCGGTCTCCCGCCGTTTCGAGGAAGTGCGCCAACTCTGCACCGAGGCCGGCGACACGACGTCGCTGGCCATCGCCATGACCGGGCTACTGTCCGATCAGAACTTCCAAAGGGGTCCTGGGCAAGGGGAATTGCAGTTAGCCGCTGAGCAGATGGCGTTGGCGGAGTCCATCGAGGACCCAGCATTAAGACTTGGTGCGGCCTGGTCGGCGATAGCGCTTCGATCCTTGGCCGGCGATATGGCTGACGTCCTGCGGTGGGCGCAGACAGCGATCGAGTGGGCCGACGGCGACCCCGCCAAGGGCAACCTCGTCGTGGGTTCGCCTTTGGCCGTCGCGCTGGCGTTTCGCGCAGCGGGCAGATGGTGGCTGGGCCGCCCGGGATGGCGCCACGACATTGGGGAAGCCATGGCGATCGCCCGCAACAGCGACGCGACCACCCTGTCTTTCGTCGTCGCCTGGCGGAACCTGGCCCTCCAAGGCGGTGTGCTGCGCGTCGAAGACTCGTTAGTGAATGACCTCGAACATGCTCTGCGTACGGCCGAGGCTTCGGGCGATGATTACGCCTTGGGGATGGCCAAGTTCGTACTTGGTGGCGTGTTGGACTACCGGGGTTTCGCCGGTGACCGCGACCGGTATCTCACGTTGTTGGCCGAGGTCCGGCAGATGTGCCTGCAGCAACGGTTTCCTCGGTCAGAGTTGCCGTTGATTGACCTGCTGGTTGCGCACGACAGCGCGAGAAATGGTGACCGCGACGGTGCGATTCCCGCGATGCGGCAGGTAGCGCACGATTTCATAGTCAACAGTCGCTTCATCTATTCCCTTCAGGCGACGCCCTACCTGGTCGGGGCCTTGCTGGATCGCGGCGACGATGGCGACCTCACCGAAGCCCAGGCCGCGATTGACAGGCTGGCCGGTGTCAGCGGTCACGGGTGGGTGGCACGCGACATCATGGTATTGAGACTCCGCACCCTCCTGGCGCACGCTCGTGGCGACGACGTCACTTACCGGGACTTCCGGGATCGCTACCGGAAGATGGCCAACGACTTGGGCTTTGAGGGCCATATGCAGTGGGCCGAGGAAATGCCGTGACGAGGGCCGGTGCCAGCGTCACAGCCGTCCGCGTCCATCACCAGCCTCCCTTTCCCCACCAGTCCCGTTAGCCTTTGCACCGGACTACCAACAAGAATGCCCACCTCAGAGCGACAAGGCATCGCGGTGCCCGGCTCTGAGCGACAGGTCAGCCGTTCTTGCGCAGCGCGGCGGCAAACATCGCGTCGGTGCCGTGGCGGTGCGGCCACAACTGGACGTGCGGCCCGGCGCCGAGGTCACCGGCCGGGGCGAACAACTCGCGGGTGTCCAGCGCGGTCACCGGCTGGCGGCGGAGCGCGTCGGCCACGACGCCGACGGTCTCGGCCAGATGCGGCGAGCAGGTCGCGTACAGCACCACCCCGCCGGGGCGGGCCAGCCGGATCGCGGCGGCCAGCAGTTCGCGTTGCAGCTTCGCCAGCGGGGCGACGTCCCCCGGGCTGCGCCGCCAGCGCGCCTCCGGGCGGCGGCGCAGCGCTCCCAGCCCCGTGCACGGGGCGTCGACCAGCACGCGGTCGAAACCGTCTGCGGGAAGGCCGGTTTCGCGGCCGTCGACCCGAAGCACCTCGACGGGCAGCCCCCGGGTGTTCTGTTCGACGAGTTCGGCGCGGCGGTCATTGGGTTCCACCGCGGTGACCGTGGCGCCCTCCTGGGCGCCGATCGCGGCCAGCAGTGCCGTCTTGCCACCCGGTCCGGCGCACAGGTCCAGCCAGCGGCCGCCGTCGTCGCCGATCAGCGGCGCCAGGGTCAGCGCACGGGCCACCAGCTGGCTGCCTTCGTCCTGCACCAGCGCCTTGCCGTCGCGGATCGGTTCGAGCCGCCCCGGGTCGCCGCCGCCGAGGTAGACGGCATACGGCGAGTAGCGCCCGACCTCGCCGTCGACGGCCTCGGCCAGTGCGGCGGCGCTCAGCACGCCGGGCCGGGCTGCCAGGTGGACCGCCGGGCGGGCGTCGTCGGCGGCCAGTGCGGCGTCGAGTTCACCGGCGTCGGCGCCCAGTGAGTCGGCGAAGGCCTGGGCGATCCAGCGCGGGTGGGCGTGCACCAGGGCCGCATGGCCGATCGGGTCCTGGTCAGCCGGCGGTGCCAGTTCGGCCAGCCAGGCCGATTCGTCGCGGGCAGAGATCTTCCGCAGCACCGCGTTGACGAATCCTGCTCGGGCCGAGTCGAATTCGAGCCCGGCCTGTTCCACCGTGGTGGACACCGCTGCATGTTCAGCGACGTTGGTGCGCAGCAGCTGATAGGCCCCGAGCCGCAACAGGTCGAGCAGGACCGGGTCGATCTGGTCCACCGGGCGACCGGCGGCGGCGGCGATCACCGCGTCGAGCAGGCCGCGGGTGCGGCAGGTGCCGTAGGTGAGTTCGGTGGCGAAGGCGGCGTCGCGGCCGGTGATCCCGCGCTCGCCCAGCAACGCAGGCAGCGCGAGATTGGCATACGCGTCGCGGTCGGTGACGGCCCGCAGGACGTCGAAGGCGGCGCGGCGGGCCGGGTCGAGTTCGGTCCGGCGCGGCCGGCGCCGGGGCGCGGCCGGGCGGTCGCCGCGTTGTGGTCGGTCCCCACGGGGCTGACGTGGCGCCCGGTCGCCACGCTGGTTCACGACGCCCGCACCTGATCGCCCAGCCGGGCTCCGCGCATCCAGTCCAGAGCGGCCATCGGCTTCTTGCCCGGCGGCTGCACCTGGCCGAGCAGCACCGGCTGGGTGGCGGTGCCCACCCGGACGCCGGTGCGTTCGACGGCGAACTGTCCTGGCGGCAACGGTTCCGCCTCGGGGTCGACGGTGACGGGTCCGACCTTGACCCGCAGGTCACCCACCATCGTCCAGGCGCCGGGAGCGGGCGTCACGGCGCGGATGCGGCGGTCGACCACGTGAGCGGGCAGATCCCAGCGGATGCGGGCCTGCTCCACGGTGATCTTGGGCGCCAGGCTCACCCCGTCGGGCGACTGCGGCACGGGGGTCAGGGTGCCGTCGGCGATGCCGTCGAGCGTGGTCTCCAGCAGTCCTGCCCCGGCGTCAGCGAGCCGGTCGAGCAAGGCCCCGGCGGTGTCGTCGGGCCGGATGGTTTCGGTGAGCACCCCGTACACCGGGCCGGAGTCCAGCGCGGGCTCGATGAGGAATGTCGTTGCGCCCGTCACGCTGTCGCCCGCGGCGATCGCAGCCTGGACCGGTGCGGCACCGCGCCACGCGGGCAGCACCGAGAAGTGCAAGTTGACCCAGCCGTGCCGCGGCACGACGAGCAATTCCCCGCCGAGCAACGCGCCGTAGGCCACGACGGCGCAACAGTCCGGGGTGAGCGCGCGGAGTTCGTCGACGAACTCTCGGGAGTTGGGCCGGGTCGGCCGCAGCACCGGAATGCCGGCGTCCAGTGCCAGCCGCGCGATCGGCGACGGCGCGGGCTTGCCGCGGCGTCCTGCTGCCGCGTCGGGCCGGGTCAGCACCGCCACCACGTCATGGCGCGGCGAGGCGATCAGCCGCTGCAACGACGGCAGAGCCGGCTCCGGGGTGCCGGCGAACACGATCCGCATCAGCGCCGGTTCATCCCGCGGGTCACTTGGGCACCTGGTAGAACTCGCGCTCCCCCACGCCGGCCATACCGGCGACGAACATCCACGGGATGGTGCTGCGCAGCCGGTTCACCGTCGCCGCCGCGTCGTTGTAGTACTGCCGGGCGAAGGCCAGCTTGTCCTCGGTGTCGGCGAGGTTCTGCTGAAGGTTGAGGAAGTTGTTCGACGAGTTGAGCTGCGGATAGGTCTGCCCCAACGCCAGCACCTGACCGACCGCGGAATCGAACTGGCGCTCCGCTGAACTGCGTTGTGCCACAGACTTTCCGGCGGTGGCGGCCGTCAGCGCGACCTGGGCGTCGGCGACGTGTTCGAGCACCGACTTCTCGTGGGCCGCGAAACCCTGGACCGTGCTGACCAGACTGGGAATCAGGGATGCCCGCCGGGTCAGCTGCACGTCGATGCCGCCGAGCGCCTCGTCGGCCCGGACGTCGGCACTGCGCAGCTTGTTGTAGCCGAGCACGAAGCCGACCAGCACGGCCACCGCGAGCACCAGTGCGATCACCAGGTAAACGGTCACCAGGAACCTCCTCCTCCTCCTCCTCCACCGCCGCCACCGCCGCCGCCGCCGCTGAAGCCGCCGCCACCGCCGCTGCTCGACGACGAGGACTGCGACGCGGTGTAGGCGCCGATGGACGACGACAATGCGGACTCGAAGCTGTCGAAGTTAGCACCCCCGGAACTCGAGGAACTGAAGTTGCTGCCGGAGCTCGAGTGGTACCAGCCCGGCTCCGGTGGCACCTGACCGGTGGCCGCGCGGTACTTGGCCGCCCAGGCCGCCGCGGCGCCGCCGGCCACCGCGAACGGGATGTAGGCGGTGTAGAGGTCCTTGCGGGCCGAGAAGTCGAACCGCGACTCGGCGGAGTCGGTGGCGAGCATGCGGTGGAACCCGCCGGCTTCCGACCACAGCTGACGCCCGGCGGGGCTGCGCCGCATACCCACACCCGGACTCCAGGCCGGCAGGGACAGCAGGAAAAAGGCGGCAAACGGCAAGCCCCACAACGTGATCGGGAAGATGAACAGGCGAAGGAAACCGCAGATCGCCAGCGCCAGTGACACCACGTTGGCCACCCGCAGCCACAGTTCGACCTTGCGCTTGACCATCAGGCCGCCGTCGAACGCCCACGCCTTGACGGCGGTGTCCATGTCTGCCTTGGCCCGGTTGAGCTTGGTGCCCGCGCTGACGGTGCCGTTCGCGTTGAAACTCGCGCCGTGATGGGTGAGATCCAATGCCGAGGCGACCGCGATGCTGACCGGGTCCACGTCCGCCCACGCACCCGTTTCCGCGACGGTATGGACCACCCATTTCTTGCGGTCGGACTGGTTGAGCGACAGCAACCCACGGTCGGCCAGGTAGAACAGCGTCGCGGTGATGCCCTGCTCGGGCACCTTCTCGGTGCGGATGTATTCGCACTGCACCGGCCCGAGCCCCTTCGGCGGGGCGTATTGCAGCGGAAAGCCGGGTGCGGGTTCGACGGTCGTGCGCCAGAACAGGAACGCGCCCAGACCGGTGGCCGCGGTCAGCCCGAGCAACCAGGCCGCCACCGGTACCGAACGGCCGAGGATCGGATCCCAGCGATAGGACCACGGCAGCGTCGCGCGGGCGGGGGTGGGAACGTCGACACCGGCCCGGACGGTGACCGGGGTGCCGGGCGCCAATGCGCCCGTCGTGATGTGCAGCGTGTCGCCGTCGGCGGTGAGCCCCTCGCAGGGCCGGCCCACACCCATGCCGACCGAGCACTGCGCGCCCGGCACGGCGGCGGGCAGCCGGACCGTAATGTCCGTCTGCTCAATGTCATTGGACCAGCCGGGTGCGATGACGTTCCAGAAGAACACCGACGGGCCGGCCGGGCTGCCCACGGTCGACGCGAACTTCCGGTTCTCCCCGGTGCTTCCGGGATCGAGCACACCGGGGACGCTGTAGCGGATCCGGTACACGTGGCTTCCGTAGTTCACATAGCTGTTCGGGTCGCCGATCTTGGCCACCAGGAAGCGACGGCCGTTTTTCCACAGGAACTCATACGGGACGGGTCGGCCGTCGAGCGAGATCTCCTGCACGTGGGGCACCTGCCGGATGTGGGAGTCGTTCTGGTTGGCCACATCCCAGTACCGGAAGATGCCGTGGCGCCCGCTGGGGAAATCCGCGGTGATGGTCTCGGTGGCCTGCATGAGGCCGTCGCGGTCGACGGCGAAGTCGGCGTTGAACGACGTGATGGTCACCGGGTCGGACATCGTCGTGCTGGTTGCGGGTACGACGGACAGCACCAGCGGCCACAGCAGTCCGACCGCCGCGAGCAGCAGTGGGATCAGCCAGGCGATCCTGCGGCCGATCGAGCGCATCTACGGCTCCCTCCGTGGCCAACCTCACCGCCGTCACCGGACCGGCGACGAAAACCTCCTGAGCACTCTACGGTGACATTTCACCGTTCACGCAGGAGAAACCAATGGCCGCCGACGACCCGTACCTGACTCACCACGTCATACGGGAGACCCGACCTCCGGACCGTATGCACCAGCACGATCCACACCTGGCGGGACTGGTGTTCGAATACGTCCGCACGCGGCTGACATTCGTCGACACGCCGCTGGATCATCCCAAGCCGCCCGAGCCGATCATGGCGGCGCTGGACGGCTTCGTTCCCGACGCGTACGGCCGCGACCCACGGGAGGTCCTGGACGCCTACGTCGACCACATCGCCTCCAACGTGCTCTCGACGGACAGCCCGCGGTTCTTCGGCTTCATCCCGGCCGCCCCCACCAAGGCGGCGCTGCTGTTCGACACTGTGGTCTCGATCGCCTCCCTGCAGGGCTGTTCCTGGCTGGAGGCCTCCGGGGCGATCGTCGCCGAGAACCAGGTGCTGCGCTGGATCGCCGATCTGGCCGGGATGCCGGCGGATGCGGGTGGGACGTTCGTCTCGGGCGGGTCGATAGCGAACCTGTCGGCGCTGGCTGTGGCGCGCGAGATCGGGCGGCAGCGGTTCGGAGTACGGGAGGTGCGGATCGCCTGCTCCGACGAGGCGCACTCGTCGGTGGCCAACGCCTGCCGGATCCTCGACGTCGAGCCGTTCGTGGTCAAGACGGACGATCACCGGTTCACCGGTGCGGGACTGGCCGCAGCGGTGGACGGCTATGACGGACCCCCGGTGGTGGCGGTGGTGGCCACCTCCGGGACGACGAACGCCGGCATCGTCGACGACCTCGAGGGCATCGCCGCGGTGTGCCAGGACCGGAATCTCTGGATGCACGTCGACGGCGCCTACGGTGGCGCGGCATTGCTGTCCGACCAGAAATGGCGTTTCAAGGGCCTCGAGCACGCCGACTCGTTCATCACCGACCCGCACAAGTGGTGGTTCGCGCCGTTCGACTGCGCGGCGGTGCTCTACCGCGATCCCGATCAGGCGGCCTCGGTACACACCCAGCACGCGTCCTACCTCGATCCGCTGCATCAATCCGATCATCCGGAGTTCTGGAACCCGACGGACCTGGCGCACCATCTGTCCCGGCGGGCGCGTGGCCTGCCGCTGTGGTTCTCGCTGGCGGTGCACGGCACCGACGCCTACCGGATCGCCGTCCAGCAGGTGCTGGATCTGACCCAGCAGGTGGCCACTCTCGTGGCCGAGACGCCGCATGTGGAGCTGGTTCGCGAACCCGGGCTGTCGATCGTGTTGTGGCGCCGGCCGGGCTGGACCAAGGACGACTACCTCAGGCTGCAGGATGAGCTGCTCGCCCAGCAGGTGGCCTTCGCCACGCCCACGGTGTGGGAGGGCGAGGTGATCGGCCGCTTCGCGCTGCTGCACCCGTCGACGACGCTGGACATGGTGCGGGTGGTCCTCGACGCGGCGAAATAGGCTGCCGGGCGCTCAGCCGACGTGCAGCGGATCGATCTGTATGCGCACCGCGTCGCTGTCGTGGCGGGCGCTCTGCACGGCGGTGGCGTCGCGCATCGCGGCGGCCAGCGCCAAGCCCTCCTCACGCCGGACCCGGATCAACATGCGGATGGCGTCCGCGCCGACGCCCGGTGGCCGGCGCACGCCCACCGGCAGGTCCACCGGACCCAGCACGTCGGCGTCCTCGGGCAGCACCGCCGCGGCGATCAACGCGGCGACCGCATCGGGGGCTCCGTCAATGGCGGCCATGTGCACCGCCGGCGGCAGGCCCACCGCTGTCCGGCCGTCGAGCTCGGCTTCGGCATGGCCCACCGGATCCCACCGGATCAGGGCCTGCACCGTGGGAATCGAGGAGTCCGCGACCAAGGCGACCACACCGCCGTCGGCGCGGGCGTGGACCTGGGCGGCGGCGGCCATCCACCTGCGCAGCGTGTCCTCCGCGGCCCGCAGATCCTGGCGTCCGAGAAGCGACCAGCTGTCCAGCAACAGCGCCGCGCCGTATCCGTCGGGCGCCCGCGGTTCAGCGCCGGGCGTGGCGATCACCAATGCCGGACCCGGGCCGATCTCGGCATGCACCGCATCGCCCGCGGAGGTGTTCACCGCGGTGCCCGGAAAAGCGCGGCCCAGTTCCTCGGCGGTGCGGCGGGTGCCGACTACGACGGCGCGGATGGCGTCGGCGCCGCAGCGGCGGCACCGCAGCGCCGGGTCGATCCGGCCGCACCAGCGGCACACCGCCCCCTCGGCGTCGCGGTCGGACAGCGACAGCGGGCCCATGCAGTGCCGGCACCGCGCGATCGTGCGGCAGCGGGCGCAGGCCACCGAGGGCAGATATCCGCGCCGCGGAACCTGAACCAGAACCGGGGCCCCCCGCTCGAGAGCCGCCCGCGCCGCACGCAGCGCCATCGACGGCAGCCGGGCGGTGCGGGCGGCCGGGTCCCGTTCCTCGGCATGGCCGTCGTCGTCGATGGCGAGCACACGAGGAGCGCTGGCACGGACGACCGGGCGTGCCGCCACCAGGTTGTGGGCCCAGCCGCCGGCCACCAGGGCCTGGGCCTCGGCGGTGCGGGCGTATCCCCCGACGACGGCAGCGCACCGCAGCTGGTGCGCTCGCAGCATGCCGACTTCACGGGCATGGGGATAGGGCGCGCGGGGTTCGGCGAGGCTGTCATCCCCGTCGTCCCAGACCATCACCAGACCGAGCCGGTCGACCGGCGCGAACACCGCACTGCGGGTTCCGATGACCAGCCGTGCCTCCCCGCGCAGCACCGACAACCAGCGCCGGTAGCGCGCCGAGGGCCCCAGGCCGGCGGCCAGCGCGACCACCGCGGCGACGTCGATCCGTGCGGTGGCGGCCTGCCACAGCGCATCGACGTCGCGCTGGTCCGGGACGACGGCCAGCACGCCCTGCCCGCCGCTGACGGCGGCGGCGGCCGCCTCCGCCAGCCGGTCACACCAGCTGTCGCCGGGCAGTGCCTGCCAAACGGCGCGGGCGGCGCGGCCCTCCTGCAACGCTTCGAGAAAGGCCGCGCCCCCGGCGTAACGAGCCCAGCCAGCGGGGTCGACGGGCTCCACAACCGGCAACAGCGGCGCGCTGCGCTGACCCTTCTCCGCGCCGGCATGCCGCGGCGGAATGGCCAGCCGCAGTACGTCGGGGCGGGTGCCGGCGTAGCGGGCGGCCACGGCGTCGACCAGCCGCCGCACCTCGCCGGTGAGCACCGGTTCGGCGGAGATCACCCGGTCGATCCAGCCGAGTTGGCCGACGTGGTCGGTGTCGGAACGGCGCTCCAAGACGAAGGCGTCCACGAGACGGCCGTGGAACCGCACCCGCACCCGCACCCCGGGCTGGGCGTCGTTCGACTGCTCCTCGCTGACGAGGTAGTCGAACTCGCGGTCCAGGTGCGGCACCGAGAGCATCGGGAGCACCCGGGCGATGGGCTCGTGTTCGGCTGCGCGCCGGCCGGTTGTGCTCACTCCACTCGGATCTTCACGTCGTCCTCACCGGCCTGCTCCGGCCGGTGTCCTCAACGCCGTCTGCGCGCTCCACGGCGCTCGGCGTCCTCGAAGACTATCGACGCCGCCGGCGCGGGGCCCCGGCTTCGCTTGCGGGCGCTGTAGCTGGTGACCGCGTCCCAGGCTCCCTGCACGCCGTCCTCGTCGGCGTCGTAGGTGAGCGACTTACCGGCTGAGAACCCCAGGTCCGAGCCGACATCGACGGCGTCCATGTTTGCGCCGAGGAAGACGAAGTCCCATCCGTAGACCGTCTCCTGCTGCGAAATGAGTTCGCGCACAGTCTCTTTGGTCCACTCCCTGCTGGCATTCTCATGACCGTCGGTCATCACCAGGACGGTGACCTCGCCGGGACGCTCGCCCTCCGGCAGCGCCGCCAACCCGGCCCCGACCTCGGTGACGAACCGGCCGATGGCGTCGAGTAGCGCGGTCATCCCCCGCGGCTGCAGCTCCAGCGGCGGCACGGACGCGATCGCCGCGTTCTGGTAGACCACGTCGTACCGGTCGTCGAACTGGGCCAGCGTCACCACCGTGGCGCCCGGCTGGCCGCGTTCTGCGGCGATGTGGGAATCGAACCCGCCGCGCATATCGTCGGCGATCGACTGCATGGACCCCGAACGGTCGAGCAACGCAGCGATCAGTGTCTTGTTGGAATCGGTAATGATGTTCCCCCTTGAATCGGTCTGATGAACCGACGCTAATGGTCACCACCGACAAACTTCGGCGGCCGCCACCACCCCCGCACCGACCGCGGGGCTTCTGCGTACCGTGGGCTCATGGCCCACACCGTCGACAGACCGCCCATCGACCCCATCCTGCAGAAGGTGCTCGAGGCGGTGCCGTTCCAGCTGACGGTCGACGGCGGTGTCGAGCAGGCCCGCCGGCGGCTGCGGGACCTGCCGCGCCGACCCCTGCACCAGGGCCTGCGGGTGGAGAACCACACCATCGAGGGCCCCGCGGGCCCGATCCCGATCCGGGTCTATTGGCCCGACGAGGATCCGCCGGCCGGCACCGCCCACCCGGTCACCATGTTCTTCCACGGTGGCGGCTTCGCCCTCGGCGATCTCGACACCCACGACGTGACCGCCCGCGAGCATGCGGTCGGCGGCCGGACCGTGGTGGTCTCCGTCGACTACCGGCTGGCCCCCGAGCACCCGTACCCGGCGGCCGTCGAGGACGTGTGGGCGGCCACGTGCTGGGTCGCCGAGAACGCCGGGACGTTCGGCGCGGACGGTTCGCGGCTGGCGGTGGCCGGCGACTCGGCGGGCGGCACCCTGGCGGCCGTCGTCGCCCAGCGTGCCCGTGACCGGCTTGGCGCCGGCTCCGGCCCGGCGGTGGCCTTCCAGCTGCTCTGGTATCCGTCGACGATGTGGGACACCTCACTGCCGTCGTTCGCCGAGAACGCCCAGGCGCCGGTCCTCGACCACGCGGCCATCGCGGCCTTCACCCAGTGGTACGCCGGGCATCTCGACCCTTCCGAGCCGCCGGCCGACCTCGCTCCCGGCCGGGCCGCCGATCTGTCCGGGGTGGCGCCGGCCTACATCGCCGTCGCTGGTCATGACCCGTTGCGCGACGACGGCGTCCGCTACGCCGAACTGCTCTCGCAGGCCGGTGTCCACGTGGAGCTGCACAACGCCGCCACCCTGGTGCACGGCTACCTGGGCTATTCGGGGGTGGTCCCGGCGGCCACCGAGGCCACCGATCGCGGGCTCGCCGCGCTGCGGGCCGCGCTGCACCGGGCCGCTGAGCAGTAACGTTTGTCGGCGCGGCGGCGACAGGCAACAATGGTAGTGAACGTCGTTTATCTGGAGGATTCCAAACTCATGACAACCGGTCAGAACCGGCGCATCGCGCGTGCGTGTATCGGCAGCATCATCGGCGGCGTCGCCTTGGCCGGCCTGGCCGCGCCCACGGCAGCGGCCGCGCCGGACTGCAGCCCCGCCGGGGTGAAGATCCAGGTCGCCACGGTGACCCAGCAGGCCCGGGCCTACCTGAACAGCCACGCCGACGCGAACAAGATGCTGATGGCCGCGGCTCTTCAATCCCAGCCGGAGGCCGCCCAGACCATCCAGAACTACGCCAATTCCAACCCGCAGGAGTACGCCGACTTCCGGTCGATCCTGACGCCGTTGAGCAGCTTGCAGAACCAGTGCGGCGTGAGCGTGGTGCCCCCTGAGTACCAGTGGGCGTTCAGCCAGTTCATCGGCTGACCGAAGACTCGAGGGGAAGCGGCTCACACCAAGGGTGAGCCGCTTCTTCGTCTGCACGCCTACGCTCGGCCCATGACGGCTGCCGACGGCGCGACGCCCGACCACCAGACGCTGATCGTGGGCGCGGGGTTCTCCGGGATCGGTGCGGGAATCCTGCTCGACAAGGCCGGGCTGGGCGACTACCTGATCGTCGATGCGGCCGACGGCCCCGGCGGGACGTGGTACTGGAACACCTACCCCGGTATCGCGGTGGACATCCCGTCGTTCTCCTACCAGTTCTCCTTCGAACAGAGCCCGGACTGGTCACGCCTCTACGCTCCGGGGAGCGAACTGCGCGCCTACGCCGAGCATTGCGTCGACAAGTACGGGCTTCGGTCCCGGATCCGTTTCCGCACCGCGGTCCGGGCGGCCCGCTTCGATGAACGCGACAACCTCTGGCGGGTGGACCTCGACTCCGGTGATCAGCTCACCGCGCGGTTCCTCATCAACGCCGCCGGAGTGATGACCAAGCCCAAGATCCCCGACATCGAGGGCCTCGGGACGTTCTCCGGGCCGGCTATGCACACCGCCCGCTGGGACCACACCGTCGACCTGAGCGGCAAGCGGGTCGCGGTGATCGGGACGGGCGCGTCAGCCGTCCAGGTCATCCCCGAACTTGCGCCGATCGTCAAGCAGCTCAAGGTGTTTCAGCGGACACCAATCTGGTGCTTCCCCAAGCTCGACGCGCCGATGTCCCGTGCGGCGCGGCTGGCGATGCGGGTTCCCGGCGGCAAGACCGTTCAACGGATGCTCAGTCAGGCGTTCGTCGAGTTCACCTTCCCGCTGGCGGCCAACTACTTCACCCTCAACCCGTTCGCCCGCAACATGGACGAGGCCGGACGGGCATACCTGCGCAGGCAGGTCCGCGATCCGGAGGTGCGGGGCAAACTCACGCCCCGGTACGCGGTCGGCTGCAAGCGCCCGGGATTCCACAACACCTACCTGTCCACGTTCAACCGCGACAACGTGGAGCTGATCGCCGAGCCGATCGTCCGCGTCACCGAATCCGGGGTGACGACGGCCGACGGGTACACCCATGACGTCGACGCCCTGATCCTGGCGACCGGGTTCGTGATGATGGACGCCGAGGCGGCGACCTACACGATCATCGGGCCCGACGGCCGGTCACTGGCACGGTTCTGGGAGGAGAACCGGATGCAGGCCTACGAGGGGGTCAGCATCCCGGGATTCCCCAACCTGTTCACGGTGTTCGGTCCGTACGGGTATGTCGGGTCGTCGTACTTCGCGCTGATCGAGGCGCAGACCCGCCACATCGTGCGCTGCCTGTCGAGGGCCCGGCGCACCGGGGCGCAGCGGGTGGAGATCAGCGCGACGGCCAATGACCGCTACTTCGCCGAGATGATGCGCAAGCGGCACCGGCAGATTTTCTGGCAGCCCACGTGCAAGGACGCCAACAGTTACTACTTCGACAACAACGGGGACGTGCCGATCCGGCCGACCACCACCGTCGAGGCGTACTGGCGCAGCCGCAGCTTCCCGCTGAGGGACTACGAGTTCAGCGGGTGACTCGCGTGTCGCGAGCAGACGGAAATGACCCGCGACACGCCGAATTAACGGGTCTTTTGCGTCTGCTGGACGAGGAAATGAACTAGACGGAGGCCTTCAGGTCCTCGACCTTGTCCAGCCGCTCCCACGGCAGGTCCACGTCGGTGCGGCCGAAGTGGCCGTAGGCCGCCGTGGGCGCGTAAATCGGCCGCAGCAGGTCCAGGTCCCGCACGATGGCACCCGGGCGCAGGTCGAAGACCGCGCTGATGGCCTTCTCGATGCGGTGCGGGTCGACGGTCTCGGTGCCGAACGTCTCGACGAACAGACCGACCGGGGCCGCCTTGCCGATGGCGTAGGCCACCTGGACCTCGACGCGCTCGGCCAGGCCGGCCGCGACCACGTTCTTGGCCACCCAGCGCATCGCGTAGGCCGCCGAGCGGTCCACCTTCGACGGGTCCTTGCCGGAGAAGGCGCCGCCACCGTGGCGGGCCCAGCCGCCGTAGGTGTCGACGATGATCTTGCGGCCGGTCAGGCCGGCGTCACCCATCGGGCCGCCGACGACGAACTTCCCGGTCGGGTTGACCAGCAGCCGGAAGTCGGAGGTGTCCAGGCTCTCGTGAGCCAGCTCGTTGAGGACGACCTCGACGACGTGCTTGCGGATGTCCGCCGGCAGTTGCTCCTTCTCGTCGATGTTGGCCGCGTGCTGGGTGGACAGCACCACCGTGTCGAGCCGGATCGGGGTGGTGCCCTCGTACTGGATGGTGACCTGGGTCTTGCCATCCGGACGCAGGTAAGGCAGCGGGCCGCTCTTGCGGACGGCGGTCAGCTTGCGGGCCAGCCGGTGTGCGATCGCGATCGGCAGCGGCATGAGTTCCGGGGTGTCGCGGATGGCGTAGCCGAACATCAGCCCCTGGTCGCCGGCGCCCTGCAGGTCCAGCGGGTCGCGCTCGCCCTCGACGCGGGCCTCGTAGGCCTCGTCGACGCCCTGGGCGATGTCGGGCGACTGGCGGCCGATCCCGATGTTCACGCCGCACGAGGCGCCGTCGAAGCCCTTCTCCGAGGAGTCGTAGCCGATCTCGAGGATCCGCTGACGCACCGTGTCGGTGATGTCGGCGAAGGCCTCCTTGGCCGTGGTGGTCACCTCACCGACGACGTGCACCTGACCGGTCGTCACCAGGGTCTCCACCGCGACACGCGACTTGGGGTCCGCGGCCAGCAGCGAGTCGAGCACCGAGTCGCTGATGGCGTCACAGATCTTGTCGGGATGCCCTTCGGTCACCGACTCGCTGGTGAACAGCCGACCGTTATCGCTCACAGTGTCAATCCCCTTCGATTACCTGGTGTTGGACACCTGATGTGCCCCGTGCCGGCGCGCAATGACCGGCGTCAAACGTTATTCCTGGCTGCCGCGCAGGAACGCCGCGATCGCGTCCACAATACGGCTTGCCATCAGAGTCTTCGAACCGTGCTCCAGAGCCACCTCGGTGCCGTCGGCCCCCAGCAGCCAGCCGTCGTTGCTGTCGACCTCGAACGCGCGGCCGTCGCCGACGGCGTTGACCACCAGCAGATCGCAGGCCTTGCGGACGAGTTTCGCGCGGGCGTGGAAGAGCACGTCGCCGTTGGCATCGCCGGTTTCGGCGGCGAAGCCCACGATCGCGCGCATGTTCGGCAACTGCCCGTCGGTGCGCTGCCGCACCGCCGAGGCCAGGATGTCCTCGGTGCGCACCAGGTCCACCGCGGGGCTCTCCGACGCGTCGGCGGTTTTCTTGATCTTGCTGGTGGCCGCGTGCGCGGGCCGGAAGTCGGCGACGGCGGCCGCCATCACCAGGACGTGGGCGTCGGGGGCGTGCTTGGAGACCGCCTCGTGCATCTGCGCCGCGGAGGTGACCCTCAGAACGTGCACGCCGGCCGGGTCGGCCAGTCCGGCGGTGTTACCGGCGATCAGCGTGACCTCGGCGCCGCGCTGCGCGGCGATCCGGGCGACGGCGTAGCCCTGCTTGCCCGAACTGCGGTTGCCGATGAACCGCACCGGGTCGAGGGCCTCCCGGGTGCCGCCGGCGGTGATCAGGAACTTGGTGCCGGGCAGGTCGTGGGGCATCGCGTCGGCGCGGGCCAGGAGCAACTCGGCGAAGGTGACGATCTCCTCGGGTTCCGGGAGCCGGCCGGGGCCGGTGTCGGCGCCGGTCAGACGGCCCGCCGCGGGCTCCAGCACCACGACCCCCCGGCGGCGCAGGGTGGCCACGTTGTCCACCGTGGCCGGATGCAGCCACATCTCGGTGTGCATCGCCGGGGCGAACAGCACCGGACAACAGGCCGTCAGCAGGGTCGCGGTCAGCAGGTCGTCGGCGCGCCCGGCAGCGGCCCGGGCCAGCAGGTCGGCCGTCGCGGGCGCCACCACCACCAGGTCGGCCTCCTGGCCGAGCCGCACGTGCGGGACGTCGGGGACGTTCTCGAAAACCCCGGTGTGCACGGAGTGGCCGGACAGTGCCTCGAACGTGGCGGCGCCGACGAACTGAAGGGCGGACTCGGTGGGAATCACCCGGACCTCGTGTCCGGCTTCACTGAGTTGGCGGACCAGCGAACAGGCCTTGTAGGCGGCGATGCCACCGGCGACGCCGACGATGATCCGCTTGGGACTCATGGTGAGGCCCGCGACTGCGCGGTTACTCGCCTTCGGTGTGCTCGAGAAGGTCGCCGTGGATCTCGCGCAGCGCGATCGAGAGCGGCTTCTCCTGCAGGCCTGGCTCCACCAGCGGGCCGACGTACTCCAGGATCCCGTCGCCGAGCTGGTTGTAGTAGTCGTTGATCTGGCGCGCCCGCTTGGCGGCGTAGATGACCAGGGCGTACTTGCTGGACACGCGGTCGAGCAGCTCGTCGATGGGCGGGTTGGTGATCCCGAGCGGGGTGTCGTAAGCGGTGGCCGCGCCGGGGGCCGGATCGTAGTGATCGGCGGTGGTTGTCACGTAGACCTTCTCCTGAGATGGGTTCGGGGACCGTTCGGCTTCAGATCCGAGCGCTCACGCCGGCTCAGGCGCGTTTCCCACCAGCAACGATATCAATTCCGCGCACGCGGATTCCAATTGGCTGTTGACGACGACGGCGTCGAACTCGCCCTGAGCGGCCAGTTCGGCCTCCGCGGTGGCCAGTCGCCGCGCCATCACCTCCGGGGTTTCGGTGCCCCGGCCGACCAGCCGCTCCCGCAGCGCGTCCCAGCTGGGCGGCGCCAGAAAGACGGTCAGCGCCTCGGGCATGGCGTCCTTGACGGCCCGCGCGCCGGCGAGGTCCACCTCGATGAGCACCGGCTTGCCGGCCTCGGCGGCGTCGAGCACCGGGGCGGCCAAGGTCCCCGACCGGTGCAGTCCACCGTGGATGTCGGCCCACTCCAGCAGCTCACCGCTGTCGATGAGTTCCTGGAAGCGCTCAGGGCTGACGAAGTGGTAGTCCTGCCCCTCCACCTCGCCGGGACGGGGTGCCCGCGTGGTCGCCGAGACACTGAAATGCAGGTCCGGAACCTCCTCGCGCAGGCGCCGCACGACGGTCGACTTGCCGACGGCAGAAGGGCCGGACAGCACGAGCACGCGTCCCCGCGACGCTCGCGGTCGAGGCGAATCGCCCCGGCTGTCCGGCCCTTCGCCGGCGTTCATCGACCTGAGCAGTCTCAGGAGAACTTTTCCAGCAGCGCCTTGCGCTGCCGGTCGCCCAGTCCGCGCAAGCGGCGGGTGGGGGCGATCTCAAGCTCGGTCATGATTTCCTGCGCCTTGACCTTGCCGACCTTGGGCAGGGCCTCGAGCAGAGCGGAAACCTTCATCTTGCCGAGCACCTCGTCGGTCTCGGCGTCCTTCAGCACCTGCTGGAGGTTGGTGCCACCGCGCTTGAGCCGATCCTTCAGCTCCGCACGGATACGACGTGCGGCAGCTGCCTTCTCCAAGGCTGCAGCGCGCTGCTCGTCGGTCAACTGGGGAAGGGCCACGGGTTTCCTCCGTCTCATCAACTTCTTCGTTTTGCCTGGGCCGGGTACATCAGCCAGCGACGACGACCGTACCCACGCCCTCCGACGAAATCTAACCCGCCCCCCTGTTTCCGGGCGGAAACCCGCAGCATAACGGCGTCGAGTCGGCGTCCGGAAAGGGTTTTTCGGGCCGGAACCGGCCCGTTGCGGCCGCCACGGCCGAACCGCCCATCGTGACCGGAAAAGGGGCTCTAGCTGTGTGTTTCTCATGTACTCAAGTCGGGAGCCGGGCTTCGGCGCGGGTGCCGCCAGACACCCGACGGAGTCGAATCCCGGCCGGATTCCACGCCCACGGCGTGTCGCGCGTGTCGCGGATACCGCGATCAGGCCAGATAAGCGACCGCGTCGCGGATCTTCTCGGCCGCCGCGCGCACTGCGGCCGGCTCCGGGCCGGCCCGCAGCACCTCCCGGGAGACCGCCGGCAGCAGTTGCCCGGGCTTGGCGCCACCGAGCCCGGCAAGGTCCTCAGGCCGCCCGCCCTGGGCCCCGACGCCGGGCACCAGCACCGGACCGCCCAGCGCGCCGACGTCGGGCACAGCGGCGCCCAGGGTTGCTCCCACCACCACTCCGACCGAGCCGGGAGCCGGGGCTGACGCGCGGTTCACCTCGGCTGCCGCGTCGACGATGGACTGCGCCACGGTGCGGCCGTCGATGAGTGCCCGTTGCACCGTCGCCCCCTCCGGGTTGGAGGTCGCCGCCAGGACGAACACGCCGCGGCCGTGCGCCGCGGCGACGTCGAGCAGCGGACTCAACGACCCGAAGCCCAGGTAGGGCGAGGCGGTCACCGCGTCGGCCGCCAGTGGGCCGTCGCCGGCCCACGCCTCGGCGTAGGCCGCCATGGTGGAGCCGATGTCGCCGCGTTTGGCGTCGGCGAGCACCAGGACCCCGGACGCCTGCAACTCCGCGGTGGTGCGCTCCAGGACGGCCAGACCCGCCGACCCGTAGGCCTCGAAGAAGGCCACCTGGGGCTTGACCACCGCGAAGCCGGCGTAGGCCTGCAGGCACACCTCACAGAACCGGGCCAGCCCGCCGGCGGTGCGCTCCAGGCCCCAGGCGTGAAGAAGTTCGGGGTGCGGGTCGATTCCCACACACAGCGGCCCGCGGACCGCGATCGCCGCCGCGAGCCGGGTCCCGAAGCTCTCCGTCACTGGGCACCGAGGGCGGCGTGCAACTCCTGCAGCGAACGCACGTCGATGTCGCCGCGGATGGCCGACTCGATGCCCTGCACCGCGGCGGACGCGCCCTGCACCGTGGTGATGCAGGGAATGTTCATCGCGACGGCCGCCGAGCGGATCTCGTAGCCGTCGATACGCGGGCCGTAGTTGCCGTAGGGCGTGTTGATCACCATCTGGACCTCACCGGCGTCGATGGCGTCGATGGCCGTCATCTCGGGGCGTCCCTCGCCGGGCTCCTCGAAGTGCTTGCGCACGACGTCGCACGGAATGCCGTTGCGTCGCAGCATCTCCGCGGTGCCCACGGTGGCCAGCACCCGGAAGCCGAGATCGGCCAGCCGCTTGACCGGGAACACCAGCGACCGCTTGTCACGGTTGGCCACCGACACGAACACCGTCCCCGAGGTGGGCAGGGACCCGTAGGCAGCGGTCTGGCTCTTGGCGAAGGCGCTGCCGAAGTCGTGGTCGATGCCCATCACCTCGCCGGTGGACTTCATCTCCGGGCCGAGCAGCGAATCCACCCCGGAGCCGTCGGCCCGGCGGAACCGCCGGAACGGCAGCACCGCTTCCTTGACGGCGATCGGGGCGTGCGGGTTGAGCGTGGTGCCATCGCCCTCGGCCGCCAGGACGCCTTCGGCGCGCAGCTGGGAGATGCTGGCGCCCAGCATGATCCGGGCGCACGCCTTGGCCAGCGGCACTGCGGTGGCCTTCGACACGAACGGCACGGTGCGACTGGCCCGCGGGTTGGCCTCCAGCACGTAGAGGACGTCGTCCTTGAGCGCGTACTGGACGTTGAGCAGCCCCACGACGCCGACGCCGTGCGCGATGGCCTCGGTGGCTTTGCGCACCGCCTCGATGTCGCTGCGGCCCAGCGTCACCGGCGGCAGCGCGCACGCCGAGTCACCGGAGTGGATGCCGGCCTCCTCGATGTGCTCCATCACACCGCCGATGTAGACCTCGGTGCCGTCGCACAGGGCGTCGACATCGATCTCGATGGCATCCTCGAGGAAGCGGTCCACCAGCACCGGGTGCTCTGGTGAGAGTTGGGTGGCGCGGGTGATGTAGCCGTGCAGGGTCTTCTCGTCGTAGACGATCTCCATGCCGCGGCCGCCCAGCACATAGGACGGCCGTACCAGCACGGGATACCCGATGGCGGAGGCGATTTCGCGGGCCTCCTCGAAGCTGGTGGCGGTGCCGAACTTCGGGGCGGGCAGTCCCGCGTTGACCAGCACCTGACCGAACCGGCCGCGGTCCTCGGCCAGGTCGATGGCCTCCGGGCGGGTGCCGACGATCGGCACACCCGCGCTCTCCAGCCGGTGCGCCAGGCCCAGCGGGGTCTGCCCGCCGAGTTGCACGATCACCCCGACCACGCCGGGACCGCCCTGCCCGGAGAGGGATTCGGCCCGGTAGACCTCGCACACGTCCTCGAAGGTCAGCGGTTCGAAGTACAGCCGGTCGGCGGTGTCGTAGTCGGTGGAGACCGTCTCGGGGTTGCAGTTGATCATGACGGTCTCGAAGCCGGCTTCGCTCAGCGTCGTGGCGGCGTGCACACAGCTGTAGTCGAATTCGATGCCCTGCCCGATGCGGTTGGGGCCGGACCCGAGGATCAGCACCTTCGGCTTTTCGGTCTGCGGCGCCACCTCCGACTCCGCTGCGGGATCCAACTCGTAGCTGGAGTAGTGATAGGGCGTCTTGGCCTCGAACTCCGCCGCGCAGGTGTCGACGGTCTTGTAGACCGGGTGGATGCCGAGCCGCTGCCGCAGCGTCCGCACGCCGGCCTCGCCGGCGAGTTCGGGTCGCAGCGCGGCGATCTGGCGGTCCGACAACCCGCTGTGCTTGGCCCGGCGCAGCAGTTCCTCGTCGAGAACCGCCGCTTCGAGGATCTCGGCGCGCAGGGCGACCAGGCCGTTGATCTGGTCGACGAACCAGGGGTCGACGCCGGAGGCCTCGGCGACCTGCTCCACCGTCGCACCCAGCCGCAGCGCCAGTTCGATGTCGTAGAGCCGGCCCTCGGTGGGCGTGCGCAGCCGGGTCAGCACGTCGTCGACCCAGCCGTCGTCGTCGGGCTGCGTCCAAAAGCCCGCCTTGGTGGTCTCCAGCGACCGCATCACCTTGCCGAGCGCCTCGATGAAGTTGCGGCCCAACGACATCGCCTCGCCGACGGACTTCATCGTGGTGGTCAGCGTGGGGTCGGCCCCGGGGAATTTCTCGAACGCGAACCGCGGCGCCTTGACCACCACGTAGTCCAGGGTCGGCTCGAAGCAGGCCGGGGTCTCCTTGGTGATGTCGTTGACGATCTCGTCGAGGGTGTAGCCGATCGCCAGCTTGGCGGCGATCTTGGCGATCGGGAAGCCGGTGGCCTTGGAGGCCAGCGCACTCGACCGCGACACCCGCGGGTTCATCTCGATGACGATCAGCCGGCCGTCCTTCGGGTCGACCGCGAACTGGATGTTGCAGCCGCCGGTGTCGACGCCGACCTCGCGCAGGATCGCGATGCCCAGATCGCGCATCGTCTGATACTCACGGTCGGTCAGGGTCATCGCCGGGGCGACGGTCACCGAGTCGCCGGTGTGCACCCCCATCGGGTCGACGTTCTCGATCGAGCAGACCACCACGACGTTGTCGTGGCCGTCGCGCATCAGCTCGAGCTCGTATTCCTTCCACCCGTAGATGGACTCCTCGATGAGCACGTTGGCGCTCGGGGAGGCCGCCAGTCCGTCACCGGCCATCCGTTCGACGTCCTCGACGCTCTTGGCCATGCCCGAGCCGAGGCCACCCATCGTGAACGACGGGCGCACCACCACCGGCAGGCCGAGTTCGGCGACCGTCTCCCGGACCTCCTCCATGGTGAAACACACACGGCTGCGGGCGGATTCGCCGCCGACCTTGGCGACGATGTCCTTGAACTTCTGCCGGTCCTCGCCGCGCTGGATGGCCTCGAAGTCCGCGCCGATCAGCTCCACGCCGTAGCGTTCCAGCGCGCCGTTCTCATACAGCGCGACCGCGGTGTTGAGCGCGGTCTGCCCGCCCAGGGTGGCCAGCAGGGCGTCGATGGGGTTGCCGCGGGCGGCCTGCTGGGCGATGACCTTCTCGACGAAGTCGGGGGTGATCGGCTCGACGTAGGTGTAGTCGGCGTACTCCGGGTCGGTCATGATCGTCGCCGGGTTGGAGTTGACCAGGCTGACGGTCAGGCCCTCCGAGCGCAGCACCCGGCAGGCCTGGGTGCCGGAGTAGTCGAACTCGCACGCCTGCCCGATGACGATCGGCCCGGATCCGATGACCAGGACATGTTGGAGGTCGGTACGGCGTGGCACTAGATTCTCCCCTGGTCCATCAGCGCGACGAATTGGTCGAACAGGTAGTTGGCGTCGTGCGGTCCGGCGGCGGCCTCGGGGTGGTACTGCACCGAGAAGGCCCGGCCGTCAACGAGTTTCACGCCCTCGACCACGCCGTCGTTGGCGCAGGTGTGGCTGACCACCGCCGTACCGAAGTCGGTGTCGAACTGCTCCCCCGCTTCGCCTTCCAGTGCGAAGCCGTGATTCTGGGCGGTGACGGCCACCCGGCCGGTGGCGTGGTCGATCACCGGGACGTTGATGCCGCGATGGCCGAACACCATCTTGTAGGTCGACCGGCCCAGCGCCCGGCCCAGGATCTGGTTGCCGAAGCAGATGCCGAACAACGGGATTCCCGCACCGAGCACCTCCCGGGTCACCGCCACCACGCGGTCGGCGGTCGCCGGGTCACCCGGTCCGTTGGACAGGAACACCCCGTCCGGCTCGAGGTCGCTGATCTCGTCGAACGTGGCCGTCGACGGGAGGACGTGGGTGCGGATGCCGCGCAGGGCGAAGTTGCGCGGGGTGTTGGTCTTGATGCCGAGGTCCAGGGCGGCGACGGTGAACCGTTGCGTCCCTTCGGGTTCGACGATGTAGCGCTCGCCGGTGCTGACCTCGCCGCAGAGATCCGCACCGAGCATCGGCGGCTGGTTGCGCACCCGGTCGAGCAACTCGGCGGGCTCGGCCAGCGCGTCCCCCGAGAAGACCCCGGCCCGCATGGATCCCTGGGAGCGCAGGTGGCGGACGATCGCCCGGGTGTCCACCCCGGCGATCCCGACGATCCCCTGCCGGACGAGCTCGTCGTCGAGGGTGCCGGTGGCTCGCCAGTTCGACGCGCGCGGGGAGGGGTCGCGCACGACGTACCCGGCCACCCAGATCTTGTCTCCCCGGCTCTCGCCGTCCTCGTGGTTCCAGCCGGTGTTGCCGATCTGCGGCGCCGTCGCGACCACGATCTGGCGATGGTAGCTGGGATCGGTGAGGGTCTCCTGATATCCCGACATCCCGGTGGAGAACACGACCTCGCCGAGGGTCTGGCCGACCGCCCCGAACTGCGTCCCGGTGTAGACGCGTCCGTCCTCGAGGACCAGGACCGCCTGCTGCTTGCTCACTGCTCTTCTCCTAACCCTTCGGCGTCCAGCCATCGGGAGTAGTCCCGACGGTCGTCGCCGCGGAAGCCGGTGTCGATCTCGGTGCCCGACGGAAGCCGCCAGCGGATCACCAGGATTCCGGCGGCGGTGGTGCCGGTCCGGGCGCCCGGCAGCACCTTGCCGGCCAGCCCCTTCTCGGTCCGGATTGCGCTGATGGACTCCTGCGGAATCCAGATCGGGCCGGTCCCAGAGCGTTCCAGCAGGATGCCTCTGGGGTAACGGGTCAGCACCGCCTTGCTTCGGTACCCCAGATCACCGACGGTCACCCGGTTCAGCCAGTCCGGGGCGACGGTGCAGCCCAGATACATCCCGCGGGTGGGGGCGACGATCGCCGGGCCGAGCAGGTCCGGCATTGCCGGCAGGCTGCCGATCATCTCGGCCTGCTGCTGCGACCGGCGCTTCCAGCCCCGCAGCATCCGCCGGATCACCACGCCGATCAGGACCACGATGAGGAATCCGAAGACGTAGGTCCCGATGGCGGTTGGGGTGTTCACGCGGGCCGGACCTCGCCGTCCCGGGCCGTCACTCGCCCACGCAGCAGCGTCGCGGTCACCGTCGCCGGCAGGGTCATCGCCGCGTAGGGGGTGTTGGCCGAACGACTGGCCAGTGCGGCGCCGTCGACCGTCCACGTCGCGTCGGGGTCGACGATTACCAGGTTGGCCGGCTCGCCGACCTCCAGCGGACGGCCCTGGTCGTCGAGGCCGACGATGCGGGCGGGGTTCTCGCTCATCACCCGGGCCACCCCGCGCCAGTCCAGCAGGCCCGGCCCCACCATGGTGGCCGCCACCACCGACAGCGCGGTCTGCAGGCCCAGCATTCCCGGCCGGGCCACCGAGAACTCGCAGCACTTCTCCTGCTCGGCGTGCGGGGCGTGGTCGGTGGCCACGCAGTCGATGACACCGTCGGCCAGCGCGCGGCGCAGGGCCTCCGTGTCGGAGGCCTCGCGCAGCGGCGGGTTCACCCGGTTGACACCGTCGTAGGTCTCCAGCCGACTGTCGTCGAGCATCAGGTGGTGCGGGGTGACCTCAGCGGTGATCGAGATGCCCTGTCCGCGAGCCCATTTCAGGATCTCCACGGTGCCGGCGGTGGAAGCGTGACAGATGTGCACCCGGGCGCCGGCGTCGCGGGCCAGCAGCGCGTCGCGGGCGACGATGGACTCCTCGGCGGCCCGCGGCCAGCCGGCCAGGCCGAGGCGGGCGGCGTTGGGACCCTCGTGGGCGACGGCGCCCTTGGTCAGCCGGGGCTCCTCGGCGTGCTGGGCGATCAGCACACCCAACCCTGCCGCGTACTCCAGGGCCCGGCGCATCACCAGCGGGTCGTGCACACAGCTGCCGTCATCGGAGAACATCCGCACCCGACCGGCACTGTCGGCCATCAGGCCCATCTCGGTGAGCTGCTTGCCCTCCAGCCCCACCGTGACCGCGCCCACCGGGTGCACGTCGACCAGGCCGACCTGCTGACCGCGCCGCCACACGTGGTCGGTGACCACCGGGCTGTCGGCCACCGGGTCGGTGTTGGCCATCGCGAACACCGTGGTGTAGCCGCCCAGAGCGGCTGCGGCCGAACCGGTTTCGATGTCCTCGGCGTACTCACGGCCCGGCTCGCGCAGATGGGTGTGCAGGTCCACCAGGCCGGGCAGCAGCACCTGGCCCGACGCATCGATGATCTCCGCACCGGTGGGAGCTTTGAGCTCCGGGCCGATCCCGGAGATCTGCCCGTCGGCGACCAGGACGTCGGCCTGGTCGCCCTCGCCGTAGAGACGGACACCCTTGATCAGAACGGGAGGAACCGAACTCACACGCTCACCGCCTCATCCGTACCCACCAGCAAGTGGAACAGCACCGCCATCCGCACGTGCACGCCGTTGGAAACCTGTTGCAGCACAGCCGATTGCGACGAGTCCGGAACGGAGAACGAGATCTCCATGCCGCGCAGCATCGGCCCGGGATGCAGCACCACCGCATGCTCGGGCAGCATGGACTGGCGGCGTTCGGACAGACCGTAGCGCACCGAGTACTCCCGCTCCGACGGGAAGAACCCGCCGTTCATCCGCTCGGCCTGCACCCGCAGCATCATCACCGCATCGGCGGCCGGCAGTTCGGCGTCGAGATCCTGCGAGATCGTGGCGCCGCCCCAGTCGGCCACCCCGACCGGCAGCAGGGTGGGCGGGGCGACCAGCACCACCTCCGCGCCGAGGGTGTTGAGCAGCGCGACGTTGGAGCGCGCCACCCGGCTGTGCAGGACGTCGCCGACGATGACCACCCGGCGGCCCTCGATCCCGCCGAGACGCTGCCGGATCGTCAGCGCGTCCAGCAGCGCCTGGGTGGGGTGCTCGTGGGTGCCGTCGCCGGCGTTGACCACCGACGGGCCGGTTCCGTCGGGCTCGCGCGTCCATTCCGCCAGTTGCTGGGCCGAACCCGATGCCGGGTGCCGGATGATCAGCATGTCGGCGCCGGCGGCCCGCAGTGTCAGGGCGGTATCGCGCAGCGACTCGCCCTTGGCCACCGAGGATCCCGAGGCGCTGACGTTGATCACGTCGGCGCTCATCCACTTGCCGGCCACCTCGAAGGACACCCGGGTCCGAGTGGAGTTCTCGTAGAACATCGTGATGATGGTGCGGCCGCGCAGGGTGGGCAGCTTCTTGACCTCGCGTCCCAGCAGCGCCTGCTTGAAGCGGTCGGCGTTGTCCAGGATCGCGGCGGCCTCGTCGCGGGTCAGGTCCGCGGCGGACAGCAGATGTCTGACGCTCATCTGGCGGGCCCCCCCTCCGGCGCGATCCAGATCCCCTCGACGCCGTCGTCCTCGATCAGGCGCACCTTGACGTTCTCGCTGCGCGAGGTGGGGACGTTCTTGCCGACGTAGTCCGCCCGCAGCGGTAGCTCACGGTGGCCCCGGTCGACCAGCACCGCCAACTGCACCGCTTTGGGCCTGCCGATGTCGCGCAGCGCGTCCAGCGCGGAGCGCACGGAACGGCCGGTGTAAAGCACGTCGTCGACGAGGATCACCAGGGCGCCGTCGATGCCACCGGACGGGATGGAGGTCTCCTCCAGCGCCCGGGGCGGCTTGAAGTCGAGGTCGTCGCGGTAGAGCGTGATGTCCAGGCCGCCGCGGGCGACCGTCACGCCGGAGAACTCGTGGATCCTCTCCGCCAGCCGCCCGGCCAGGGTGACTCCGCGGGTCGGGATGCCGAGAAGAACCACGCGGGGCGCGTCTGCGCCGTCCAGCGCCGTCTTCTCGATGATCTGATGGGACATCCGGGAAATGGTTCGCCCGACGTCCGCGGCGGACATGAGTTCCCGGTCAGTGGTGTCCACGAAGAAACCGGACCTCCTTCTCCGCCTCGCCGGACGGATCGTTAAAGGATGTCGACGCCCGGAGCCTAGCACCCGTCCGGACACCCGCGTGTCAGTAGACTCGCCGCGGTGAGCCTCGCCGACAACCGATCGCCCATCGAGCAGGCGGTCGAGGCAGGGCTCCTCTCCGGAGCGGTCACGTGCGTCTGGCACCGCGGAGAAGTGCTGCAGGTCAACGAGATCGGCCACCGCGACGTCGACGCCGGGCTGCCGATGCAGCGCGACACGCTCTTCCGGATCGCCTCGATGACCAAGCCGGTCACTGTCGCCGCGGCGATGGCCTTGGCCGAGGAGGGCAAGCTCGCCCTGTCCGACCCGATCGCCCGCTGGGTCCCGGAACTGACCGCCATGCGGGTGCTGGTCGACCCCGTCGGCCCGCTGGACCACACCGTCCCCGCGCAGCGCCCCATCACCGTCGAAGACCTGATGACCCACCGCAGTGGCCTGGCCTACTCCTTCTCGGTGGTGGGTCCGATCAGCCGTGCCTACGCCCAGGTGTCGCTGCGCCAGGACGCCGACGACTGGATGGCCGAGATCTCCAGGCTGCCGCTCATGCATCAGCCCGGTGAGCGGCTGACCTACAGCCATTCCACCGAGGTCCTCGGGATCGCCCTGTCCCGCATCGAGGGCAAGCCGCTGCAGACCGTGCTGGCCGAGCGGATCTTCGAACCGCTGGGCATGACCGACACCGGATTCTGGGTGACGCCGGAGAAGCGGGCGCGGGCGGCGACCATGTACCGGCTCGACGAGCGGACCGGACTGCAGCACGACATGATGGGCCCGGTGCCGGTGCGCGAGCCGCGGTTCAGCCAGGGCGGGGCCGGGCTGGTCTCCACCGCCCCGGACTACTTGCAATTCATCCGGATGCTGCTGGGCGGCGGCGAAGTCGACGGCATCCGGGTGCTTTCCGAGGAGTCGGTGCGGCTGATGCGCACCGACCGCCTCACCGACGAACAGAAGCGCCACCCGTTCCTGGGTGCGCCGTTCTGGGTCGGCCGCGGATTCGGGCTCAACCTATCGGTGGTGACCGACCCCGCGCGCTCCTCGCAGTTGTTCGGTCCTGGCGGCCAGGGGACGTTCAGCTGGCCCGGGGCTTACGGAACCTGGTGGCAGGCCGACCCGGCCAACGATCTGATCCTCATCTACCTGATCCAGAACTATCCGGATCTGGCCGCGGCGGCCGCCGCGGTCGCGGGCAACACCGCGCTGGCCCGGCTGCAGTCCACCCAGCCGAAGTTCGTCCGGCGGACTTACGCGGCGCTCGGGCTCTAGGCCGACGACGATGCGGGACGCCAGTCCCGAGGAGAAGTCGGCCAATCGGCTCTAGTCCAGCAGGCCGTAGGTGGCGTTCAGCGTGAAGCCGTTGTCCGCGCTGACGCACCGCAGCGTTGCCTGCTCGGACAGACTGCACCACGCGTTGCCGTTGACCAGCCGGTAGCCGAGAGGCAGGACGCTGACGTCACGGGTGAACGTTTTTGCGTCGGAGCGACGGTATTCGGCCGGGGCCTGCGGGGTCACCACGGTCTGGTTGACGCCGGGCGGCGGTAGCGGGCAGCGGCGTCCTTCGCAGCTGTAGGAGCCGGGCGGCCCGGGTTGGCCTTCCTGCACCGCGGTCCCGTCGGGCCAGCTCGCGGGAACGATGTCGCAGCCCACCGTGCCATCGGGCCCGATGCCGCAGCCGCTGCCGCCGAATCCCTTCGGCTGAAAGAAGATCCAGCCCGGATCGGATGGGGTCGTGAAGTCGCCGTCCGCGATGGGCCGTGTGCTCGGGTCGTCGGCAACGGCCGTCGCCGGGTAGAACACCGCGACACAGGCCAGCCCGACGGCCGACAGAAGTCGTTTCATTGTCACCACATACTCCCGCCTCAAAAAACGTTACGAGAACGTCAATTACACCCCGGCGCCGGGAGGTCCACGGGCCGATTGGCAAAGAGCGTGCCGGTCAGGGCCGCCGCGCGGTGATGCACCACGACGCGGCGGGCACCTCAAAGCCGGCCTCGCCGCGGTGGTGCTCCAGGGCGGCGACGACGCCGGCGACCACCTCCTGACGGCGTGCCTCGTCGGCGCCCAGGAACGCCGGCCCGAGCGGTCCGGCGCTCAAAATCCGCTCAGTGGCCTCGGCGCCGTCGCCCGGGAAGAGGAACGGTGCCTCGACGGATTCGATCCGGAGGTCGGCGAACCCGGCGTCGGTAAGTAGCCGTTCGATGTCGACCGGGGCAGCCAGGGAGAACGGTCCCGGCGATCCCGGTTCGGGCAGCGGCGCACGGTCCATCCCGAGGATCTGGGTCGCGGTGGCCGTCGTCAGCATCATCCACGGGTTGCGGTCCAGGTGCTGCCAGACCGACGCGGCCAGCCGGCCGCCGGGCCGCAGCGCGCGAAAGATGTTGGCGAACGCCCCTTTCGGGTCGGAGAAGAACATCAGGCCGAACCTGGAGTGAACGCCGTCGAACGGGATTCCCTCCCCCGCCGCGGCGACCAGATCGGCCGTCGCCGCGTCGGCGGTCACCCCGGTCCCCGGCAATCCGGCCGCCGAAAGGCGCCGCTCGGCGGCGGCGGCCATCTGCGGCACGATGTCGACGGCGGCGACCCAGCCGTCGGGTGCGACCTCTCCGGCCAGTGCCACCGCGGAAACCCCGGGGCCACAACCGATGTCGATGATCCGTTCGCCGGGCCGGGCTTGCAGGGCGATCCGGGCCGCCGATCCGTGGCGTCCCATCGAGGCGTCCATCGACTCGGCCTGCGAGTCCCAGACGGCGGACAGTTTGCCGAAGTGATCCCCGGCGTCCATGCCGGAAGCTGGACTCGGTTGAGACCGGCGGACCGCTTCGGCGGCCGCCCGGATCTGCGGGGTCACCAGCATGACCTGACCCAGCACCCCGTTGACGAACCCGGGCGACTCGTCGGTGGACAGTTCCTTGGCCAGTTCGACGGCCTCGTCGACGGCCACCGGTTCGGGCACGTCCTGGGCGTGCAGCAGCTCCCACACCGCCACCCGCAGGATCGCGCGGTCCACGGCGGGCAGCCGTTCCAGCGTCCAGCCCTGCAGGTGCGAGCCGATCAACTCGTCGATGTGGGCGGTGTGCTCACTGACTCCGCGGGCCACCGTCACCGTGTACGGATTCAGTTCGGACACATCGGGATTCGCGGCGGCAAGCACCGTACGGCCATCGGCCACCTCGGCCGCGGTGAGCCCGCGGGCCTCGGCTTCGAAGAGCAGGTCGACGGCGCGCTTGCGGGCCTGATGCCGGCCCTGCGGCTTGCGGTCAGCCACAGCTGGGCGTTGACTCGGCCACCGTGCCGTCAGGCATTAACGCGCCCACCGTGCCGTCAGGCATTAACGCGCCCACCGTGCCGTTAGGCATTAACGCGCCCGCCAGGCCGTTAGGCATTTACGCGCCCCAGGTAGCTGCCGTCGCGCGAATCCACCTTCAGCTTGTCGCCGATGTTGATGAAGAGCGGAACCTGGATTTCGGCACCGGTCTCCAGCGTCGCGGGCTTGGTGCCCGCGCTGGACCGGTCGCCCTGGAGGCCGGGTTCTGTGTGGCTCACCACGAGTTCCACCGTGACCGGCAACTCGAGGTACAGCGGGGCCCCCTCGTTGAACGCGATCTGGACCGGCATGCCCTCGAGCAGGAAGCCGGCCGAGTTGCCCACCAGCGCTTCCGGCAGCGGGTGCTGCTCGTAGTCCTCACTGTCCATGAAGACGAAGTCGGCGCCGTCGCGGTAGAGATAGGTGGCATCGCGGCGGTCCACCGTGGCGGTCTCCACCTTCACCCCGGCGTTGTAGGTCTTGTCGACCACCTTGCCCGACAGGATGTTCTTGAGCTTGGTGCGCACGAAAGCGGGACCCTTGCCGGGCTTCACGTGCTGGAACTCGATGATCTGCCAGAGCTGGCCGTCGATGTTCAGCACGAGGCCGTTCTTGAAGTCGGCAGTGGTCGCCACGGTCGGGTTCTCCTAGCAAGTGGGGGGCGGATCGCTCTGCGGAGCTTACCTGCGCGGCCGTCGCGCCCCGAATCCCTACTTCAGTACCGAAAGCTCCTTCGGGAAGCGGCTGAGCGACTCCGCTCCGCGCTCGCCGACCAGCAGCGTGTCCTCGATCCGGACCCCGCCCCGTCCGGGCAGGTATACCCCGGGCTCCACCGTCACCACCGCACCCTCGAGCAGCCTGCCGCAGGCCGCGGAGTTGATACCGGGCGCCTCGTGGATCTGCAGTCCCACGCCATGACCCAGGCCGTGGCCGAAGTGGTCCCCGTAGCCGGCATCGGTGATCACCCGGCGCGCCGCCGCGTCGACCGCCGCCAGCGCCGTCCCGCATTCCAGCGCCCCCAGACCCGCGTGCTGAGCTTCGGAAACCAGCGCGTAGATCTCCCGCTGCCAGTCGGCGGCGCTGCCGAGGACGAACGTGCGGGTCATGTCCGAGTGGTAGCCGGCGACCAGCGCCCCGAAGTCGATCTTGACGAAGTCACCGGTCGCCAGTTCGGCGCCGGTGGGCCGGTGGTGCGGGATCGCCGAGTTCGAACCGGCGGCGACGATGGTTTCGAAGGAGGGGGCGTCGGCGCCGTGGTCGAGCATCAGGGCTTCCAGTTCGCGGGCCACCGCCCGCTCGGTGCGCCCGGGCCGCAGGCCGCCGCCGGCGATCAGGACGGCCAGCGCCGCGTCGGCGGCCTCGCAGGCCAGCCGCAGTAGAGCCACCTCACCGGCGTCCTTGACCTCGCGCAGATGCTCGACGGTGCCCGACGCGCGGACCAACTCCGCACCGTCATGGCCGTCCAACACGCCGGCCAGTGCGTCATACCCGTCGACGGTCACCACATGGCTTTCGAAGCCGATCCGGCGCGCGCCGGCAGCGGCGGCCCGCTGCACCAGGTGGCGGCCGCAGGCCCGCTCGATGGCGGCCTCCAGGTCCGGCGCCTGCCGGGCCGCCTGTGTGCGGTAGCGCGAATCGGTGGCCAGCACCGGCGCCGTGTCGTCGGCGAACACCAGCAGGGCGGCGTTGGAGCCGGTGAAACCGGACAGGTAACGCACGTTCACCAGGTCGCTGACCAGCAGAGCGTCCACCTCCGCCGCAGCCAGCCGCGCCGCGAGACGATCCCGGCGTTGAGCGTGTGTCACGGTGGCTGACGGTACCCGCCCCCCGAACAACCGATGCCTGACGGCACGTTCCGGACAGAACCAGGCAGTGAGGGTTTAGGCTGATGGCCCATGACGACCTGGTTGCCGCGCGGGCTGCTGCTCGCGATCGGGATGGTGTTACTCCGCCTGGTGCAGGGATCGCTGATCAACGCATCCCCCACCAATGCCGGCACCATCAGTTTCTCGCTGTGCGCGATCTTCGGCGTCGCGGCCTTCGTCTGGGCCTTGTTCGACGGGATGGCCGACGCCCGGGCCAACGCCGACCCCGACCGCCGTCGCGACCTCGCCATGCGCTGGCTGCTCGCCGGCCTGGTGGCCGGCGTGCTCAGCGGCCTGGTCACCTGGATCATCTCGCTGTTCTACAGCGCCGTGTACGTCGACAGCCTGGGACCCGAGCTCATCGTCTTCCCGGCCTTCACCACACTGCTGATCTTCCTGCCCGCGATGTTCGGGGTGGGGCTGGGCCGCTGGCTGGTGGACCGCCGCACCCCGCCTTTCCGCCGTGAGCGCGCCTACGGCGACGTCTTCCAGGAAGTCAACGAGGAAGACCCCAATGCCCGCTACGCCGTGTCCCGCACCGAGGTGGACTGGCGGCAGGAAGCGCGCGAGGCCGTCCGGCTCGAGCACCAGGAAGCCGAGGCGCGCCTCCACGACCGCGAGTGAGAGCGGGTCAGCTCTCCGCGGCGAGATAGCGGCTCAGCTCTCCGCGGCGAGGTATCGCTCAGCTCTCGGCTGCGAGGTATCGCAGTGCCAGCAGGTAGCCCTGCACCCCCAGGCCGACGATCACCCCGGTGGCCACCCCGCTCAGGTACGAGTGGTGCCGGAATTCCTCGCGCGCATGGACATTGGAGATGTGGACCTCGATCAGCGGCGCCCGCAGTTCGGCGCACGCGTCCCGTAGCGCGATCGAGGTGTGCGTCAGCGCGCCGGCGTTGAGGATCACCGGGTCGGCGTCGTCGGCGGCCACGTGCAGCCACTCCAGCAACTGCGCCTCGCTGTCGGTCTGGCGGACCGCGACCGACAGCCCCAGCTCCGCGGCCTCGGCTTCGATGAGCGCCACCAGGTCCTGGTAGCTGGTGCTGCCGTACACCTCGGGCTGACGGCGGCCGAGCCGGCCGAGGTTCGGCCCGTTGAACACCTGGACCGTCGTCATTGCTGCGCCTCCTGCGTGGACATCACTTCGGCGTAGGCCGCGGCCAGCAGGGCCGGGTCGGGTCCCTCCAGTCGTCCCGGCTTGGCGAGGGCGTCGAGAACCACGAAACGCAAAGTGCCGGCACGGGTTTTCTTGTCTCCCGCCATGAGCTTCATCAGCTCGGGCAGCGCATCGGCGTCGTAGGACACCGGCAGCCCGAGTGACGTCAGCACGTTACGGTGCCGCCGCACGGTGGCCTCGTCGAGCCGCCCGGCCAGCCGCGAGAGTTCAGCGGCGAAGACCAGTCCCACCGACACCGCCGCGCCGTGACGCCACCGGTAGCGCTCGCGCCGTTCGATGGCGTGGGCCAGGGTGTGACCGTAGTTGAGGATCTCGCGCAGCTCCGATTCCTTCTCGTCGGCGGCCACCACGTCGGCCTTGACCTGGATGGCCCGCCGGATGAGCTCTGGCAGCACCGTCCCGGCCGGGTCGACGGCGGCCGTTGGATCGGCCTCGATGAGGTCGAGTATCACCGGATCGGCGATGAATCCGGCCTTGACGATCTCGGCCATCCCGGCCACAAGTTCGTTGGCCGGCAACGTTTTCAGCAGCGCCATGTCGGCGATGACGGCCGCGGGCTGGTGGAAGGCGCCGACGAGATTCTTGCCGGCGTCGGTGTTGATGCCGGTCTTGCCGCCGACGGCGGCGTCCACCATCGCCAGCAGCGTGGTCGGGACGTGGACGATGTCGATACCGCGAAGCCACGTGGCGGCGATGAACCCCGCGACGTCGGTGGCCGCCCCGCCGCCGAGGCTCACGACGGCGTCCTTGCGGCCCACACCGATGCGCCCGAGCACTTCCCACACAAAGCCGACCACGGGCAGATCCTTGCCGGCCTCGGCGTCGGGCAGCTCGATGCGGTGAGCATCAACACCCTTGTCCGCCAGCATCTTCCGGATGTCTTCGGCGGTCCCGGCGAGCACGGGCTGGTGCAGAATGGCGACCTTGTGCCGACTGCCGAGGATGTCACCGATCCGCGTCAGCAGTCCGCTGCCGATGATCACCGGGTACGGCGGGTCCACCGCTACATCGATGGTCACCGGTTGATCGACGGCATTCGGACTCATTTGCGTAATCCTGCACGCCGGGCCAGCGTCGCCGGGGTAACCGGGCCGGACTCCTCCGGAATGTCCACCCGCGGCGCCGCCGGCGAGGTCTGCTGCGGGGTTGGGGCAGGCGCGCCCGGGCGCCGCCACGGCGGGCGACGCCGGCGTGGCGGCTGCGGGTTCTCAAGGCGCCCAGCGATATAGCGCACGACCGCCCCCGGGTTGCGGCGGTTGGTGTTGATCCGGATGGTGGCCACCCGGCGGTACAGCGGCACCCGGGCGCTCATCAGTTCGCGGTACTTCTCGGCGCGGTCCGGGCCGGCCAGCAGGGGTCGGACCGTGCTGCCGCTGGTGCGCCGGACGCCCTCGGAGGCACTGATCTCCAGGTAGACCACGGTGTGGCCGGCCAGCGCCTCCCGCACGCCGGGGATGGTGATGGCGCCGCCTCCCAGCGACAGGATGCCGTCGTGGTCGCGCAGCGCCTCGCAGACCACCTGCTCCTCGATCTGCCGGAAGCCCGATTCCCCTTCGGTGGCAAAGATTTCCGGGATGGTGCGTCCGGTGCGCTCCTCGATGGCGGTGTCGGTGTCGATCAGCGAACACCCCGTCGCTTTGGCGAGCCGACGCCCGATCGTGGATTTCCCGGAACCGGGCAGCCCGATCAGCACGGCCTTCGGCGCCATGGCACTACCCCGACATCACCGAGGCGGACCCGAAGGTCTCGCGGTCGGCGACCTCGCGCAGGTAGCCCTCGATATTGCGGCGGGTCTCCGCCAGCGAGTCGCCGCCGAACTTCTCCAGCGCGGCTCGGGCGAGCACCAGTGCCACCATGGCCTCCACCACTACGCCGGCGGCCGGTACGGCACAGACGTCCGAGCGCTGATGGATGCCCACCGCCGCCTCGCCGGTGCTCAGGTCGACGGTCGCCAGCGCGCGGGGCACCGTGGAGATGGGCTTCATCGCCGCGCGCACCCGAAGCGGCTGACCGTTGGTCATGCCGCCCTCGAGGCCACCGGCCCGGTTGGTGGACCGGAACACCCCGTCGGGGCCTGGGTAGATCTCGTCGTGCGCACCGCTGCCGCGCCGGCGCGCGGTTTCGAAGCCGTCGCCGATCTCGACGCCCTTGATGGCCTGGATGCCCATGACGGCGCCGGCCAGTTGGCTGTCGAGCCGGTTCTCACCGCTGGTGAACGAACCGAGACCGATCGGCAGGCCGTGGGCGATGACCTCGACCACCCCGCCCAGGGTGTCGCCGTCCTTCTTGGCGGCTTCGATCTCGGCGATCATCGACTCCTGCGCGGCGGCGCCGAACGCGCGCACCGGACTTTCGTCGATCCGGGGCAGGTCAGCGGCCGTCGGCGTGGGCCCGTCGTAGGGTTCCGACGCCCCGATGGAGATGACGTGGGAGAACACCTCGACGCCCAGGGCCTGCTTGAGGAACGCCCGGGCGATGGTGGCGGCGGCGACGCGCGCGGCGGTCTCCCGGGCGCTGGCGCGCTCCAAGACCGGGCGGGCGTCGTCGAAGCCGAACTTCAGCATGCCGGCGTAGTCGGCGTGGCCGGGCCGGGGCCGGGTCAGCGGAGCGTTGCGGGCGACGTCGAGCTCGGCCGCCGGGACGGGGTCCGAGGCCATCACCGACTCCCATTTGGGCCACTCGCTGTTGCCGATCTCGACGGCGATCGGGCCGCCCAACGTGATGCCGTGGCGCAGGCCGGCCAGCACGGTGACCTCGTCCTGCTCGAACTTCATCCGCGCCCCGCGGCCATAGCCCAGGCGGCGGCGCGCCAACTGCTCCGCGATCTCCGCGGACGTCACCTCGACACCGGCCACCATGCCCTCGACGACGGCCATGAGGGCGCGGCCGTGGGATTCACCGGCGGTGGTCCATCGCAACACGGCTCAATCTTCCCACGTCGGCCAAGGACGACCCAATCTGGCGAAGCACCGCTCCCGAGGCCAGCGCCTTCCGGCTCTCACCCCCAACGACGACCACGGGCTGCGCCGGGCGACTAACGTTCCAGCCGTCCGATTCCAGGCGGAGGCAGGAAGGCGCGCACCCCGATGAAACCGTCACGTCCCACTGGTTTCCTCAAGCCGGCATTGTTCGTCGTGTTCGTGGCATTGCTGTTCGCCGCCACGGTGATCGGCTACACCAAGAGCGGTAAGACCCATGTCGAGGAGCGAAGCGCCCCGGTCACCGAGGGCGTCAACGTGGCCGTCGACCTGGTGTCGCTCGATCCGGAGAAACAGCTCGCGACGGTGCGCCTGACGCTGTTCCCGCAGGGCAGCTACCTGGACAAGGAAGAGGACGAATTCGCCGTCGCCCTGCGGGTGACGACCCGCACGCAGAAGGAGTCCGGGACTCTCGACATCGACAAAGGGCAGCCGGTGGGCGGTTCCTACGAATTCGACATCCCAATCCACGGCAATCCGCAGAGCTATCCCCTGGATCGCTTCGAGTACTCCTACACCGGCGCCAAGCAGGCCGACGCGCAGTCGACCACTCCCCTGGTCCGGATCGAGAAGATCCTCGACGACGGCCGAACGGTGCCTGCCGCGGTCGGCGCGGCCAGCGACGGCCCTGGCGGCCTGGACGGCTGGACCGACCGATGGCGCCTGGTCGGCGAGGGACCGACCCTCTACGTCAAACTCGTGCTCGAACGGTCCGGCGCGGTGATCACGGCCGCAGCGGTGATCGTGTTTCTCGTTGTCGCGATGGCGACGCTGGCCGCGGTGGTCGCGTGGTCGGTCGCCACCCGTCGACGGCCCATCGAGGCGACCATGGCCAGTTGGTTCGGCGCCATGCTGTTCGCACTCATCCCCCTGCAAGGCTTCATGCCCGGAGCTCCGCCGGTGGGCGCCTGGATCGACGTTTTCGTCTTCCTGTGGGTCGAGATCACCCTGCTCACCAGCATGGGCGTGTTCATCATCTCCTGGCTCCGCTACCGCGAGGTGCCCGACTACCCGCACCTGCGGGGCTCGGACGAGCCCGTCGGATCCTGAAGTGCCGCTGGGCGAGTCGCCGATGTCGCCCATGATGCCGACCTCAACCGGACCGGCTACAGCACCGCCAGTGCGGCGACGAGCAGGCTCGCCAGACACATCGACGGTCCGTGCGGCACCGAGCGGCCATGGCCCCGCATCACCGCCACGCTTCCGGCGAGCGCCGTCAGCATCGGAGCGCCCAACGCCGCGAGGCTCCACACCGATGCGCCCAGCGCACCGGTCAGCGCGCCGAGTCCCAACGCGAGCTTTACATCGCCTGCACCCATACCGACCGGTGCGATCAGGTGGATCACCAGATAGAGGCCACCCAGCGCCGCAGCACCCAGCAAAGCGGAAAGGCCGCGTCCCCACAGCGCCGCCGCAGCGACGATGACAACCGCACCGGACAGCGTGAGCACGTTGGGCAAACGCCGCTCCCGCACATCGACCGCGGAAAGCACCGCCGCCCACGTCACCACCGCCACCGCGGCCAGCCCTTCGACCACGCCCACAGCCGGACGCTAACCCAGAGCGGCCGCCATCTGCTCTCGCGGAGCCGGACGGCCTGTGAATTGTTCGACCTGACTGAACGCCTGGTGCAGCAGCATCTGCAGACCACTGATCACCTCGCCGCCGCGAGCGGACACCGCCTGGGCCAACGGGGTCGGCCACGGGTCGTAGATCGCGTCGAGGAGCACCGGTACCCCGGCCAGCGCACCGGCGTAGCGGGCGGCCGCCTCCGCCGGGATGGTGCTGACGAGGACGTCGACATCGCCGGCGGCCGCCTCCACGTCGTCGGAGCGGTTCAGATCGCAGAATGACGCCGTCATCCCCAGCCGCGACCCGAGGTCGACCAGTCGAGCCGCGGCCTCCCGATTGCGTGCTGCCACAACGACTTCGGCGACACCGAGCTCGGACAGGCCTACCACCGCAGCCGGCGCGGTGCCCCCCGAACCGAGTACCATCGCACGCCGCAGACCGCGGCGGTGCCCGAGCGCGCCGGCCACGCCGTCGATGTCGGTGTTATCCGCGCGCCAACCGTTCTCGGTACGCACCAGGGTGTTGGCCGAGCCGACGAGTTCGGCGCGCTCGGTGCGTTCGTCGGCGAATCGCAGGGCCGCGAACTTGCCCGGCATGGTGACCGAGACGCCGACCCACTCGGGGCCGAAACCGCTTACGAGCGAAGGCAATTCGTCTTCGGCGCACTCGATGCGGTCATAGGTCCAGTCATCCAGCCCCAGCGCCCGGTAGGCGGCCAGGTGCAACTGCGGGGACCGCGAGTGCGCGACCGGCGACCCGAGGACGGCGGCCCTGCGCGCCGTCATCGACTACCGCCCGGAATCGAGCACGCCGCTTTCCAGCGCCTTGTCCCTGTTCGCCAGGTGCTCCTGGTAATCCTTGGTGAACAGCGTCGTGCCGTCGGAATCGATGGTGACGAAGTACAGCCAGTCCCCGGGCGCGGGCTTCTCCGCCGCCGCCAGCGCCTCCGCGCCGGGCGAGCAGATCGGGGTGGCCGGCAGGCCGGCCTTGGCGTAGGTGTTCCACGGCGTCTCGGTGTGCCGGTCCTGGTCGGTGGTGGCCACCTCCTGGCGGTCCAGCGGGTAGTTCACCGTGGAGTCGAACTCCAGCCGGTCGTAGTCGCTGGCGAGCCGGTTGTAGATCACCCGGGCCACCTTGGCGAAGTCCGCCGGCTGGGCCTCCTTCTGCACCAGCGAGCCGACGATCAGCACCTCGTAGGGAGACATGTTCAGGCCCTTGGCGGCGTCGAGGATTCCGCCCTTGACGTACTGCTCGCCGCTATCGCCGACCAGCTTCGCCAGGATCTCCTTGGGCGAGGACGACGGGTCGATGTTCCAGGTGCCCGGTGCGATCAGGCCCTCCAGGCGCCGGTGGCTCTGGCCCATCGCGCCGGCCCCCTTCACCGCCCAATCCGGCACGTTGAGGGACTGCAGCGAGCCCTCCTCGGCGGCGGCCTTGAGGTCCGTCGTGGAGATGCACTTCTTGGTGCCGTTGAGGTCGAGACAGCTGGCATCGGAGATCAGCGAGAAGATGCCCGGGTTGGCCTTATCCGATCCGACCACGGTGATGTCGTCGAGTTGCTTGCCCTCCGGGATCACGAGCTTGCCGACCCGGTTCTCCGGATTGACCAGTTTTGCCACGGCGGTCGCGGCCGGGATCTCGGTGCGCACCTTGTAGTAACCCGGCTGGATCGCGGCCAGCTTCGGATTGGCCGACGCCGCCGAGATGAACATCCCGACGTCGGCGATGACGCCCTTGTCCAGCAGATCCTGGGCGATGACGGCGCCCGAGTCGCCTTCGTGGACCTGGATGACGATGTCTTCCTTGCCCTCACCGACGTAGTCACTCGGCGGCTTGGGTCCGCCGAAGATCTTGGGGCCCAGCAGCCACGCCGCGATCGCGATGGCGAGCGCCACGCCCACGAGGACCGCGAGACGGCCGCGGCGCCGGTCGGCTTGCCGGTGCTCCGATGATGCGGTGACGCGCTGCACCCCGACGGCTTGCGGCTGTGCCCGCCCGGACACCACGTCGTCGGCGTCATCGGGGTGCCCGTCGTCGGCGCGATCGGGCTGCACGTCTTCGGGCATCGTCACTCTTCTTCCGTCGTGGCCGCGTTGCAGCCATTTCGCGTCGTGGCCGCGTTGCGGCGTTGGTCGAGCCAGCCTTGCAGGATTGCCACGGCGGCGGCCTGGTCGATCATTCCCCGCTGTTCGCGGGCACGCATTCCTGCTTCCCGCAGGGAACGCGCTGCGCTGACGGTGGTCAGACGCTCGTCGGCCAGGCGGACCGGCACCGGGCTGATCCGGACGGCCAGCGCCTCGGCGACCGCGACTGCGTCGTCGGCCGAGGAACCGGCACGGTCGCTCAGGGTACGCGGCAGGCCGACCACGACCTCCACGACCTCCAATTCGTCGACCAGCGCGGCCAGTCGGCGCAGGTGGGCGGTGCCTCGTTCGCGGCGCACGGTCTCCACCGGGGTGGCCAGAATTCCATCGGGATCACTGGTGGCGACGCCGATGCGGACCGTACCCACATCGACGCCGAGACGCCGGCCCCGTCCCGGGTCGTCGGTCCCCGGGCGGTCGGGCATGCGGTCCTGTATCGACACCGGGAGCCTCAACGACGGGCCAGCTCCGCGCGCACACCCGCCAGCGCCGCGTCGATGCCGGACGGATCTTTGCCGGAGCCCTGCGCGAGGTCGGCTTTCCCGCCCCCGCGGCCGCCCACCGCCGCGGCGACGGGCGACACCAGCTCGTTGGCCCGAAGGCCGGCGTCCTGGGCGGCCTGATTGGTCGCGACGACGAAGGGGACGGCGCCGTCGCTCTCGGAGATGAGCACCACCACACCGGGCTCCGAGCCCAGGCGTGCGCGGATGTCGCCGACCAGCGAGCGCAGGTCCGCAGCCGTCATTCCGGTAGCCATTCGCTGGGCCACCAGGCGCACACTACCGACCTGTTCGGCGGCCGCGGCGGCATTCGAGGCCGACGCGCGGGCGCCGGCCAGGCGCATCCGGTCGAGTTCCTTCTCCGCCGTCTTCAGCCGCTCGACCAGCGTGGCCACCCGAGTCGGGACCTCCTCGGACGGGACTTTCAGCGACGACGCCAGACCGGCCATCAAGGCGCGTTCCCTGGCGAGGTGACGGAAAGAGTCCAGGCCCACGTAGGCCTCGACGCGACGCACCCCGGAGCCCACCGAGGACTCGCTGAGGATCGTGATCGGCCCGATCTGGGCCGAGTTGTGAACGTGGGTGCCGCCGCAGAGCTCCAGGGAGAAGGGTCCGCCGATCTCCACGACCCGCACCTGGTCGGGGTACTGCTCACCGAACATCGCCATGGCGCCCATCGCCTTGGCCTTCTCCAGTTCGGTGATGAACGTGTTCACCGGGAAATCGGCCTGCACCGCTTCGTTGGCCACTTCCTCGACCCGGTTGCGTTGTTCCTCGCTCAGCGCGCCCTGCGAGTTGAAGTCGAACCGCAGGTACCCCGGCCGGTTGAGCGAACCGGCCTGAACGGCGTTGGGTCCCAACACCTCCCGCAGCGCGGCGTGCACCAGGTGGGTACCGGAGTGGCCCTGGGTGGCGCCGCGGCGCCAAATCGGATCGACCGAGGCGATCACGGTGTCGCCCTCGACGAACTCGCCGGACTCGACGTTGACGCGGTGCACCCACAGCGTCTTGCCGATCTTCTGCACATCGGTGACGGCCGCCTTGGCCGACCCACTCGACCCGGTGCCGCTGATCTCGCCGGCGTCCGCGATCTGGCCGCCGGACTCGGCGTACAGCGGGGTGCGGTCGAGCACGATCTCGACCCGCTCGGCCGTCATGTCCTGGGAGTGCACACGCGGGCGGTGGGAGACCACGGGCACCCGCTTGCCATCGACGAAGATGCCGAGAATCCTTGCCTGCGAGGACAGTTCATTGAATCCGGTGAACTCGGTGGGCCCGGCGTCGACGAGCTCGCGGAACGCCGAGAGGTCGGCGTGGGCGTGCTTGCGGGCGGCGGCGTCGGCCTTGGCGCGGCGGCGCTGTTCGGCCATGAGCTCGCGGAATCCGAGTTCATCCACCGTCAGGCCGGCTTCGGCGGCCATCTCGAGGGTGAGCTCGATCGGGAACCCATAGGTGTCGTGCAGCGCGAAGGCGTCCGAACCGGTCAGCACCGTCTTGCCCGAGGACTTCGTCGCCGCCGCGGCATCCTCGAACAGCTTCGATCCGGACGCCAGCGTGCGGTTGAACGCCGTCTCCTCGGCGACCGCGATGCGGTTGATGCGGTCGAAGTCGGTGACGAGCTCCGGATAGGAGGGACCCATCGCGTCGCGCACGGTGATCATCAGCTCGCCGATGATGGGGCGCTCGATGCCCAGCAGCTTGGCTGCGCGGATGATCCGGCGCAGCAGGCGGCGCAGCACGTAGCCGCGGCCCTCGTTGGACGGGGTCACCCCGTCGGCGATGATGATCGCCGCGGTGCGGCTGTGGTCGGCGATTACCCGGTAGCGGACATCGTCGGCCTGGTTGCCCTGCCCGTAGCCGCGGGCGGCGTACCCGGCGACCTTGTCGATCACGGGGCGCAGCAGGTCGGTCTCGTAGACGTTGTCCACGCCCTGCAGCAGGCAGGCGATGCGCTCCACGCCCAGGCCGGTGTCGATGTTCTTGCGGGGCAGCGGCCCGAGGATCTCGAAGTCCTCTTTGCTGGTGCCGTCGCCGCGCTCGTTCTGCATGAAGACGAGGTTCCAGATTTCGATGTACCGATCCTCGTTGGCCTCTGGACCGCCCTCGATGCCGTAGTCCGGGCCCCGGTCGTAGTAGATCTCCGAGCAGGGGCCGCACGGGCCGGGAATGCCCATCGACCAGTAGTTGTCGGCCATGCCGCGGCGCTGGATTCGCTCAGGTGGCAGTCCGGCGACTTGCTGCCACAGTTGCACGGCCTCGTCGTCGTCGTAAAAGACTGTGGCCCAGAGCCTTTCGGGGTCGAAACCGTAGCCGCCCTCCTCCACGGGGTTGGTCAGCAGGGTCCAGGCCAGTTCGATGGCGCGGCGCTTGAAGTAGTCCCCGAACGAGAAGTTCCCGGCCATCTGGAAGAACGTGTTGTGCCGGGTGGTGATGCCCACCTCGTCGATGTCGGGGGTGCGGATGCATTTCTGGATGCTGGTGGCCGTGGCATACGGCGGGGTGCGCTGCCCGAGGAAGTACGGGACGAACTGGACCATGCCCGCGTTGACGAACAGCAGGTTCGGGTCGTCGAGGATCACCGACGCGCTGGGCACCTCGGTGTGTCCGGCGTTGACGAAGTGATCCAGGAACCGCTTCCTGATCTCATGGGTCTGCACGGGTGGGGACGTCCTTGTGTTGGGGGTGCGGATCGGCCGGCCTTACCGGCGCGTCGACCGCCTTACATTACCGGGCTTACCCACTGACGAAGCTCAGCCTGACCTGCCGCCGCGGGTTGTCCCGGTTGAGGTCCACCAGCACCACGCTCTGCCAGGTGCCCAGCAACGGCTTGCCGCCTGCGACCGGAAGGGTGACCGACGGCGATACCAGGCCGGGCAGCACGTGGTCGGCGCCGTGGCCGGGCGAGCCGTGGGCGTGCCGGTAGCGGTCATCCCGCGGGAAAAGCCGTTCCAGGGCGTCCACCAGGTCGGCGTCGGATCCGGCGCCGGTCTCGATGACGGCGATGCCGGCGGTCGCGTGTGGCACGAAGACGTTGCAGAGTCCGTCGCCGCGACCCCGGCAGAAGTCCCGCACCTCGTCGGTCAGATCCACCGTGCGCCGCCGGGAGGTGTCCACGTCGAGCACCTGACTGTCCACGTTTCCAACCTATCGGCGTTCCGCCACCCCTAGCCTGGCCGAGTGCGGTCTTTCCCGGTGCCCTACACCGACGATCAGCTCGAGGTGGACACCGAGCGCGGGCTGGTGATGCTCTATCTCAACGCATGGAACCGCGAGTCGTCCGGCACTCCTGACCGGACCTTCACCTTCGCCGAATTGAGAGCCGACCGGCACCTGCTGGCGTCGCTGAGCGGGATGCTCGCCGGTGGCGAGAGGGCGGAGGTCGAACGGCTGGTGCTCTCCGACGCCGGTTAAGCGCGCTTGCGGCGGATGATGGCGCGCAGCTTGTCGAGGCGTCCGGCGATCTCCCGTTCGGTGCCGTGCCGGCTGGGCCGGTAGTAGTCGACGCCCACCAGCTCGTCCGGCGAATACTGTTGGGGCACAACGCCATCCGGATCGTCGTGCGGATACCGGTAGCCCTGGGCGTGCCCCAGTCTGGCCGCCCCGGAGTAGTGGCCGTCGCGCAGGGCGGTGGGAACCGATCCCGCCTTGCCGGCCCTGATGTCGGCCATGGCGGCTGCCAGGGCGGTGGTGACGGAGTTGGACTTCGGCGCGGTGGCCAGGTGAACGGTGGCGTGGGCCAGGGTCAGCTGGGCTTCCGGCATGCCGATCAGGGCGACGGTCTGGGCGGCCGCCACGGCGACGGGCAGGGCGGTCGGGTCGGCCATACCGATGTCTTCACTGGCGAGGATCATCAGCCGGCGAGCGATGAACCGGGGGTCCTCCCCCGCCACGAGCATCCGGGCCAGATAGTGCAGGGCGGCGTCGACGTCCGACCCGCGAACCGACTTGATGAAGGCGCTCACCACGTCGTAGTGCTGGTCGCCGTCGCGGTCGTAGCGCACGGCCGCCCGGTCCAGCGACTGCTCGACGGTTTCGACACTGATGGGCCCGCCGGCCGCGGTGGCGGTCTCGGCGGCAACCTCCAGGGCCGTCAGTGCCCGGCGGGCGTCCCCGGCGGACAGCTGAACCAGCAGTTCCAGCGCGTCGTCGTCGATGGACACCTGACCGCCCAGCCCGCGAGGATCATCGATGGCCCGCCGGATGACGGTGCGGATGTCGTCGGGGCCCAGCGGCTGCAGCTGCAGGATCAGCGAGCGCGAGAGCAGCGGCGCGACCACGGAGAACGACGGGTTCTCGGTGGTGGCGGCGACCAGGAGCACCACCCGGTTCTCCACCGCGGCGAGCAGAGCGTCCTGCTGGGTCTTGGAGAACCGGTGCACCTCGTCGATGAACAGCACCGTCTGGTTGCCGTAGGCGGCGGCCCGGCGGGCCTCGTCGATGACGGCCCGCACTTCCTTCACGCCGGCCGACAGCGCCGAGAGGGCCTCGAACCGGCGGCCGGTGGCCTGTGAGATCAGCGACGCCAGCGTGGTCTTTCCGGTGCCGGGCGGCCCGTAGAGGATGACCGACGCGGCGCCGGAGCCCTCCACCAGGCGGCGCAGCGGAGCGGCGGGGCCCAGCAGGTGACTCTGGCCGACGACTTCGTCCAGGCCGGCCGGGCGCATGCGCACGGCCAGCGGCGACGAGGGGTGCGCCGACGGGGCGGACGGCGGTTCGTCGCCGGGCATGTCGAAGAGGCTGTCGGCCACGAGGACAGGCTTACCACGCATGGTCGGTTCTCATCCCGCTGCGGTCACCCCGCGGAACGAAACCGGCCCCCTCCGAGGAGGGAGCCGGTCCGGGCTGCCGTCTGGACGGCTGCGTGTTCCCTACTTACTTCCCGAGGTGGGCGTGGACGTGAGCGTTGACGTCGGCGTGCGCCGCGCCGTTGGCCCCGCCGACCGCCGAGGCCGTCTGGCCCGTGGTCGAACCAGTTGTCGAGGCCTTGCCCGACACCGAGCCGCCACCCGTCTCCGAACCGCCACCGGTGACGTCGGTTTTGCCTGATGCAATACCTGAGATCTCCTTGCCGAGATTCACACCGGTGTTCGTGCTGGTGTGGAGCGCCCCACGAACGTCCTTGGCCGTCTGCGACGCGTTGTCCGGAACTGTCACCCTTCCAGAGCCGCTGGTTGCGGCCCGGGCGTTGGCACTGGCATTGCCGGGAAGGCCGACCGTTGCCGAGCCCGACCCGCTTCCGGCAGCGCTGCCGCCGGCACCCGGGACGGTCACCGCGGTGGCCGCCGGGCCGAAGGTCTGCACGACCGCAGCCAGCTGCTTGGTATCCGGATTCGCAGCCGCGGCGTTGAAGGTGGTCGCGGTGTTCAAAATTGTGGCTCCACCGGTCAGCAGATGGCTGAACAGAGTGACCGTGTCGTTCACGGCGGCCGCGAGCAGGGTGGCGCCCTGCGTGATCCCTTGACCTATGCCGCTCAGCGCAGTGGAACCCACGCCGAGGAGGCCACCCAGCACGTCACCCATTCCCGTGGTGGCGCCTGCGCCGGGAAGGCTGCCGAGCAGGCCTGTGACGAGCGTGATCGGCAGGGTCAGCAAACCGGTCAGGGCCCCCATCGGATTGCCGGCCATACCCCCGGTCAGGCGAGCGGTCAGCGCCGCGATGAAGTCCGGCAGACTCACCCCGCCGTTGGCGTCCGGGGTTACGTCCAGATTGAGCGCGATCGCCAGTCCGCCAAGGAGCGAGTCGAGCGCTCCGGTGAGGCCGACACCGTGGTTTCCGGTCGCGGCGAGCAGTTTGGTGTCCTGCATGACGCTCTGCGCCACGGCCTTCTCCAACGGCGGGAGAGCCGGCGGCGGAACCACCAGGGGAGCCAGCGCGATGGCGCCGGCACCGGCGAGGGCTACACCGGTATTGAAATGCGAGCGAAGTGCCGCGTGCATATGAGCCTCCTGAGGCGAAGCTGAGTATTTACAACAGCCGTGTTGCCATTTCGGCTCGAGACCAACCCTTTCCCCCTGGGAGTTTTTCAGGAGTCTTCACCAAAGTATTGACGGCACAGCCGTTTTCGTACGTTGTCGTTCTTTTCCGAAGTGCCGGGACAGCCGACTCGAGGGAGGCTGGACCGCCCCTGGTTTCCTGGGACTACTGCCCGAACCGCGTCCTGGAGCGGCAATTAGAAGTCGCGCTGAACGAATGTCGGCGCAGGGCGGAGTCGACGTTTCGACTTAGGTCTGGGAAGTTTTGCCGAAACCTTGCGAGGCAAACAAACGGGTGACTACTTTGAGGCTCCTAACCGGAACAAAGACGACCTGGCTGCCTCGCATAGTTCCTGAATTTTTCTGTGCGGCGTTACCGCATGTGCAGATTCAGCAACCTGAAAGGCGCTCGGCTGCAGGCGGTCCCGAATAGGGCCTTCGCGCAGCCCGGCCGGGGCGCGCTACAAGGAGAACCCCGTGGCTGACAAGAACCCCAACGAACCGCTCAACATCGTCGAGAACTTCGTGGACCGGCCCTACACCGTCCAGCGGCTCGTGGAACGACCGGTGGAGCGGATCGTCGACAAGCCGGTCACGTTGGAGCGGGTGATCGAGCGTCTGGTGGTCGACACGGTCGACAACATCGTCGACAAGCCGGCCACGGTGTCCCGCCTCGTCGAGCGTCCGGTCGTCACCGTCGTCGACGAGGTCGTCGACCGCCCCGTGAAGATCTCCCGCCAGCTGGAGCGCCCGGTCGTCACCGTCGAGGACCGTGTCGTCGACAAACCGGTCAAGGTCACCCGCGAACTCGAACGCCCCGTCGTCACCGTCGAGGACCGCGTCGTCGACAAACCGGTCAAGGTCACCCGCGAACTCGAACGCCCCGTCGTCACCGTCGAGGACCGCGTCGTCGACAAACCGGTCAAGGTCACCCGCGAACTCGAACGCCCCGTCGTCACCGTCGAGGACCGCGTCGTCGACAAACCGGTCAAGGTCACCCGCCAACTCGAGCGGCCGATCGTGACGGTCGAGGATGTCGTCGTCGATCGTCCGGTCAAGGTCACCCGCCAACTCGAGCGGCCGGTGGTCACCGTCGATGACCAGGTCGTGGAGAAGGCGGTACGCGTCAACCGCCTCGTCGAGAAACCGATCGTCACCGTCGACGACAACGTCGTCGATAAGGCGGTACGCGTCAACCGCCTCGTCGAGAAACCGATCGTCACCGTCGACGACAACGTCGTCGATAAGCCCATCAACGTGAACCGGCTCGTCGAGCGTCCGGTGGTCACGGTGGTCGACGAGATCGTGGACCGCGCGCAGAAGGTGGGTCGCGCAATCGAGCGCCCTGTGGTGACGGTCACCGACACCGTCGTGGACAGCCCGGTCAAGATCCAGCGCCTCGTCGAACGTCCGGTGGTCAACATCGTCGACAAGATCACCGACAAGCCGGTCGAGGTTCAGCGACTGGTCGAGAAGCTGGTGGTGTCGATCGTCGACCGGGTTGAGGAGCGGCCGGCCCAGATTCAGCGACTGGTCGAGAAGCTGATCGTCGACATCCAGGACAACGTGGTGTCCAAGCCGGTCACGGTCGAGCGGCTGATCGAGCAGCCGGTGGTGAACATCGTCGACAAGGTCGTCGAGGTTCCGGTGTCGCGGGTCGTCGAGCGTGTGGTCGAGAAGCCGGTCGAGAAGGTCATCACCAAGGTGGTCGAGAAGCCGGTCGAGAAGATCGTCGAGAAGATCATCGAGGTGCCGGTCGAGAAGATCGTCTACAAGACGGTGGAGAAGCCGGTCGAGCGGATCGTCGAGGTGACGGTCGAGAAGCCGGTCGTCAAGGTGGTCGAGAAGATCGTCGAGGTGGCCGTCGAGAACATCGTCGAGCGGGTCGTCGAGAAACCCGTCGACCGCATCGTCGAGAAGATCGTCGAAAAACCCAACATCATCGAAAAGATCGTCGAGAAGCCCGTCGACCGCGTCGTCGAGAAGATCGTCGAAAAACCCAACATCATCGAAAAGATCGTCGAGAAGCCCGTCGACCGCGTCGTCGAAAAGGTCGTCGAAAAACCCAACATCGTCGAGAAGGTGCTGGAGCGGCCTGTCGACCGGGTGGTCGAGAAGGTCGTCGAGAAGCCCAACGTGGTGGAAAAGATCGTCGAGAAGCCCGTCGACCGGGTCATCGAGAAGATCGTCGAAAAACCCAACATCGTCGAAAAGATCGTCGAGAAGCCCGTCGACCGGGTCATCGAGAAAATCGTCGAAAAACCCAACATCGTCGAAAAGATC
>WBZO01000422.1_pt1 | contig 91727 bp, 73 predicted proteins | sample 5204261 | NCBI WGS metagenome assembly WBZO01 (sample SAMN12412400, study PRJNA552823) | activated sludge metagenome | isolation source: activated sludge from anammox sidestream of wastewater treatment plant... | place: USA: North Carolina | collected 2017-09 | reverse complement strand
GAAGGTTCGTCTTGAGAAACTTCAAATAGCCTCAAGGCTTCTTCTTCATCAGCGCACTTACAGCAGCATCAGCCCACGATATGTAATCTGACCCACCGTCTTTACCTCGGCGCGACCAGTTGTAGAGATTGGTAGCATCTATCAAAGCGTCGTTAATGAACCAGTCTTTGAACATGCCGCTCATGTCCTTGTACTTCGGATAAGCCTTACGCCACCAGCTTATAGCAAACTCCTTCTGCTTTTCATAAGGGACAAAGTCAGCGTCCTTTTTCATCGCCATCGAGCGATAATCGCCGCCTTTGGCGGTAATAAACTCATGCAGGTCATAAGCAAATTGGCACATGGTCTCAATCGGCTGGTCTTTGTACTCCGACCGAAACTCCATGTCTGGTTCTACGAGATACTGACCGAGCGGCTTCTTTGCGCCCTTGCCGCCCCGAATGCTCGTTATCGACATATCCCATTCATGGCCGTCCTTAGACTTCTCGTACTTCGGAGCAGCTGAGGCCACCATGATTAACTCGGCCATCACCTCTCGGTTGCGTTGCGGCGCTTGCGTCTCTATCGGCTGAAAGATGCCCTGAGCATACGCTCCTTGCGTCGCTGCAATTATCGCCAGTGCCGTTAGTGCTCTTTTCATGGCAGTTTGTTTACCTCCACATACGCTTTGAAATCATTCTGGTTCTTAGCAATTAGATCCCGGACCATACCAGCTCCAGACGGGCTGAAAATGTCATAGGTGAGCTTGACCTTTGTCGTGGATTCTCCGGCTGTAAGCTGAGCGACTAGCCCTATCTCTCTGGCAAATATTCTGGTGTTTTGCCCGGCTCCTAGCGCCTGCTGAAAGGTCAGCTTGGCATGAATGTAGCCGCGAGAGTCGTCCTGCTCAATAATCTGCCAGTTGGAGCGTCCACTCACTCCAGTCTCAATGCCCGACCGCTTCAATACATCGGTAATACAGCCCCAGGCTACTGGCAGTGGAACTGGCCAGACTTGCTCCTCCGGGTCCAGGAGCTTCTTCAATTCCTGCTGGTCATTGTCATAGAAATACTTGAAGGTGAAGCCAGCTGCTGCCAGTGCCACCAAAACAGACAACCCCATGCCGAAAATATAATTCCAGACTGCCCCGACAATCAGAAAGACTACTACCGCAAGGACTATCCCTAAAGCTGTCGTCGAACCCACTATTTACACCTCACCATTGCATAAAGCCCAGTTCCGGCACGTCCGCGACCTCGTCCTTTGCTTCGACGGAAGCCGAGCTCGCGGTGTTTTCTTCCTTAACTTCTTCAGCTTCTTTTGGCTTCGCCTTAGGCTTGCGCACGAGCTTCTCGTCTACTTCGAGCACCCGCCTTGAAGGTGCCGGATAGAGAGCCTGGTCGGTCTCTTTCTCGTAGTTCTGCCAACTGAGAGCCCTTACTTGCACAGGTCTTGTAGCAGGCAGAATGTGACTTGGCGAATTATTTTGCCGACTTTTTGGCGAATTAAATTGCAATTCTTGGCGAATTATTTTGCAATTTCTTCGCCGGCGGACAGAATTCTAATTACCGAAGTGCGTCCAATACCTAACTTCCGTGCAATTGCCGCCTTAGTCTTCCCATCCGCATAGAGCTTGCGAATCTTTGTAGCGTGCTTTAGAGCTGTCCGCGGGCGTCCATGCTTTTTCTTGGAGGCGCGAATTCCAGCCTTGATTCGCTCACCAAGCATATCTCGTTCAAAGTTGGAAAAAACGGAAAGCATACTGACCATGGCTTTACCGGCTGGCGAGGTCATATCAAAAGACTCTGTTACTGATACCAAAGACACCCCGAGCAAGCTCAGTTCCTCAAGAGTGCTGATCAAATCGGAGAGATTGCGCCCCCAGCGATCTACCTTCCATACAACTACAACATCTATTTTTCTTCGGCGCGCCGCATTCATTATGGTTTCACGCTCTGGTCTGGTTGCCCTTCCCGATGCTGTTTCCGAAACTGTCATGGTGACTTGCCAGTTGCGTTGCCTGGCAAGGGTTTTCACTGCTTTCATCTGCATTGGCAGGGTGTTTTGTTCTTTGGTCGAAACCCTGGCATATAGCGCAACACGCATGTTTTACATCTTCCACATGTCCAAAAACTTCCTTAGAAAAACTATAACCGAAAGCCCACAGATTGGGGCTTGCTTTTTTTAAATTTGGGTGTCCAATAACTATAGTTAACGGACGCTAAGGAGCAATTTTTTTTGGAGCCAAAAGAAGTCGCTGTTGAGCGCTACCGAACCATTGAGCCGTATCTACAGGACAGAAGTACACTTGCCGAGATTTCCAAACTTTCCGACGTAGCAACCAGGACTCTATATCTTTGGGTAAAAGCCTTTGCAGCGGATGGACTCAATGGACTGACCCCAAAAGGAAGAAGCGACAGGGGTAAGCGCAGAGCGGTCTCACCAGAAATAAAAGACCTCATCCAGGGCCTGTACCTAAGAACACCGCCGGTAACCTCGAGCGCAATATATCGGGCGGTGTGTGAGGTATGCCAGAAAAACAAGTGGCGAAAGCCCAGCTACGACGTCGTCCACGAAATCATTACTGAAATTCCGCCGCCGCTTAAAACATTGGCACACGAGGGTCTAAAGGCTTATAAGCAAGCATTTGGCCTTATCCATCGGTTCGAAGCCGATCGGCCGAATGAAATATGGCAAGCTGATCACACCCCACTAGATATACTTGTTCTGAACTCGAAACAAGAACCGCTTAAGCCCTGGCTGACAGTCATAATTGACGACTACAGCCGAGCGGTGCCGGGTTATTTTCTGGGTTTTCAGCCTCCATCGTCAATGCGTATTGCCACTGCACTCAGACAAGCAATATGGCCCAAGGACCACGAAAACTGGAAGATATGCGGTATTCCTGAGAAATTCTATTCTGACCAGGGCAGCGACTTTACCTCTTCTCACATTGATCAGGTCTCCATCGATCTTAAGTTCGAGACCATTCAAACTGAGGCGGGAGATCCGCAAGGGAAGGGAAAATGCGAGAGATTCTTTCTCACGGTAAATGTGATGCTACTTTCGTCTTTGCCCGGATATTCACCGGCAGGCGAGAACAATGTACAGGCAGTCCTAACGCTTGAGCAGCTCGAAGAAAGATTCAGGCAGTGGCTATTGACCGATTACATGACAAGAATCCACTCTGAAATAAATTCAACTCCCAAAGATAGATGGGAGTCTTTTCCGCTAGTTCCGAGGCTACCAGAGTCGCTTGAACAACTCGACGTTCTGCTTCTAACGGTAACCAAATGCCGCCGAGTTCGCCGTGATGGAATTCGCTTCTCTGGTTTCCGCTATATGGATGCACAGCTCAATGGCTATGTCGGAGAGGACGTCACCATAAGATTCGACCCTCGTGATCTTTCCTACATCCACGTCTACAAAGAAAACGTTCTGGTCTGTAAAGCACATTGCTTCGAGCTTTCTGGAAAGACCATGAGCTTACAGGAGGTGCGACAGGCCCGCAATCACGAAGCAAAAGCCCAGAGAACCCTTTTGAGCGAGCTGCTCTCCACAGCCGATAAACACGCACCACGGCCTCGTTATGAAGCTCCGCCCGCGGTTCCTTCCGCCCTGACCACAACTGATTATCCCAAGTTGAAGATAAGGAGGTTTGCCTGTGATCTGGACAGAGAGGCCAAGACCATTTCTGATGACAAGCCAATATAAGAGATTTGCAGAAATTTGCAGTAAGAGCGAATCTGGGAAATTCATTTCTCTTGTCTATGGCAGGACCGGGTTGGGCAAGTCAGAATGCGCCTTGCATTATGCCAACTGGCGGACGGTGGAGCCGATGCTGGATAAGTCAGCCCCTACTCAGGAGATACCAAAATCGGTTGTCCAGAGCGGTGCCGCAATCTATACGCCCGATGTTGGGGCTACCCAAAAGATGGTCCAGTCGGGTATTGCCTTGCTTCGCAACAGATTCGACGAGATTGTTGACCGCGCTTCGTGCTGGCATCGATTTGAAACCGGCCCGTTCACCCCACATAAATATCTCAAGCTGCTAATAATTGATGAGGCCGACAGATTAAAACCAGCCTCCCTTGAATACATTCGTGATTTGTATGACCGAACCAATCTTAGTATCGTCTTGATCGGATCTCCAGGGATCGACAGACAGCTCAAGCGCGCTGCTCTTGGACAGCTGCATTCGAGATTCACCCTGGCTTATGAGATTCAACCTCTCAACATAGAGGAGATGCGACTCTTTATAAACCTAAAATGGGAGGAGCTGAAACTACCGCTATCCGCCGATGATGCCGTTTCCACAGCTATAATGCGCATCGCAAATGGCAACTTTAGAGCACTTCACCGAATCTTCAGTGAGATAAAGCGGCTCCAGAAGCTAAACTGCCTTCCAATGGTCACGCCAGATCTCATCGAAGTGGCTCGGCAAGGCCTTCTTCTTGGCGGCACCTAAAATTGCAAAATAATTCGCCAAGAATTGCAATTTAATTCGCCAAGTCACACGTGCACCCTCATATGCTTCGTCACGGCAAGGGCTACCAGCTTGCTGACGAGGGCATCGATACCAGGGCCATTCAGAGCTACATGGGGCACAGAAATATTCAACATACCGTTCTCTACACCCAGCTAAATCCAAAGAGATTCAAAGGCTTCGGTAAGGATGTGAGACTTTGAAGAGTTTCTTCCAACGTGGCAAGAGATTCAAAATAGGAGGAGAGCGTGTGCTTTGACTATGGCGTCCGATAAATCCGACTGATAGCTGGGACTCCAGCCGAAATCACCCTTAGAACGCCCAAAAGTCGGGTACCCCAAAAACAGAAAAAGACAAAAAAGGGAAGGGGCTGGAAAATTCATTTCCAAAGACCCCCTCCAAGAAAGCATCTACAGCTTGTGAAACTGCGGATGCGACATATCAGTTATGACCAGACACTGGCTCGCCAAGATCAGAACAATCATGCCATCGCCTGTAATGGCGGGTTCAAGGCAAAAGAGGTTAGAAGGTTTCGGGGAAATTCAACCATCCGAAGGCACACGAACGCACACGTACTTCCTGCAGTACGCTGTTATGCCATCCGGATAGGGTCTCGCCTCGTTAATTACTCCAACCCAGTACGCTTGCCGTTCTTTGCTAGTTTTCTCAGAAACCATCTCCCAAGTCTCCCTTGCGAAATCCGGGCAGCAAATCGCTTCCCTTCGAGTTCCAAAAGTCAGGATGTCTACACTAAATTACGACGTCCAAACTGTCTCACTCATTATTGGCACACAGGGGTTACAATTTAGACAGCTAAGTTCGTGGAGGGAATATTATGCACTCGATAAGTTGGTTTCTCGCACTGCTGTTGTTGATATGTTCTGCACTGACTTCTGCTGCATCAACCGAAAAACAGTTGTCGCGCAGTGAGATATTGAATATCCAGAAAACAATCAAGCATTATTGGTACCCACCTGAAAGAGGATTCGATCTTCCTGTAAGTATTCGAGTGAGAGTACGAAATAAAGGAAAAACCATCAAATCAATACTCCTGAAGACTTCTGGAAATCATCAGTCGGATACTGCAGCATTGCATGCAGTATCATCGGCACTAACTGGCGATTGCAAAGCAAGATTGATGCTTAAGAAGGAGAAAGACCTAGACCTAATCGTCTACTTCGATTGGGGAAAAGAGTCTAACGGTATTAGAGTGAAAGAAGCGGACTCTAGTCGTTAGTGACATGGAGAATACCGACTTTTCCATTCACCTTCGGCGTGTTCGATAGTGCATCTCGCAACTGATCGAATTCAGGAGAACTAGGGTATTTCGGATCTTTCGGATTTACTCTCGATTCAATGACAATACACCCGGCTGAGCCAAGGGCAGGCTCAATAGTAAAGCCGCTACGGTTGAACGTCTCTGTACCTTTTCTCGCCTGCAAGGGAAATCCTGGCACTTGGTAGGGATGACCAACTTGTCTGTTGTGATCAGTAGTTCGATACTTAAATGGAAGTATGTCATAGTCTCCCTTGGGAATCGGACCCAGTTCCTTTTTATTAGCATACTCCGGTTTGTTGGCATAAATTGCGGTGCCAGACCATACTTTGTATTCATCTCCAGTAGGAAATGAAAGCTTCTTGGTTTTCCCCCGAAGATCTACTGCCGTGACTTCTAGCTTTTGACTCTTTACATGGTATTTTACTTCAGCAAACAACCCCTCAGGATCCGTCTTATTCATCGGTCGAGTAGGGCGAGGGAACTTCCCCCACACCCTCTCACAGAACCGTGCATGAGCCTCTCGACTCACACGGCTCTTGTTACCCAGCTATTTCACTCCGAAGCGCCAATGCGCAAAGAGCTCAGGTTTGGTCTTCGCCATTTCGGCTAACCATTCCTCCGCTCTTCTTGGGCTTCTGTGAAATCTTTTGTACTTTCTCATTGCCCATTTGACCAGATGGTCATTGAGCTTTTCGAGTGATGGTCTCATGGCTGATTTGTGAAACCTGCCATAGTAGTTTATCCATCCTTGCACCTTCGGGTTTACCTCCCGTGCAAGCTCATCGAGTGATTTGTCACTGCGCATATTCAGCCGCCAGCTACGCATTTCCTCGCGAATCTTCTTGCCTGCTTCAGCACTCATTGCCGGCGTGAATCCCACCATAAACCGGTCGTCGGCTGTCTTTACCAGCCTCGGTCTGAATGTATACCCCAGGAAATCGAACTGCTCATGCTCGCTTGAGCCTGCGCGCTTCGTGTCCTTGCAGTAGACAATCTTAGTTTTGGTTTCAGTCACTCTCAGCATGTGCGCCGATAGCCTGCGCTGTATCGCGTCTTTTACGTACTCGGCTTGCTTCTTCGTTTCGCAGTACACAAGCGCGTCGTCCGCATACCTCGTAAACGGCACCGATGGAAACGTGGTCGCCATCCAGCTATCGAATACGTGGTGCAAAACGATATTGCTTAGCAAAGGCGAGATCACTGACGCCTTCGGGCTGCCGCGATCCCTTCCTACCAGCTGTCCATCCTCTTGCTGCATCGGGGCTAGTAGCCACCTTTGCACATAGAGAAGAATCCACTGGCAGTCTGTGTGCTCCTTGAGTTTTTCCATCACGAGCTTGTGGTCCAGCTCATCGAAAAATGCTCGGAGATCCAGGACAATGACCCAGTCTCTCTCAAAACATCTTCTCTTTGCTGTCGCTAAGGCATCCAACGCCGACGGATTGCCTGATTCGTACCCATATGAGTCTTTGTGGAACTTCGGCTCCACTTCAGGCTCCAGATACAGCTTGACCACGGTCTGCGCCACTCGGTCTGCCACAGTCGGCACTCCGAGTTTCCGTATGCCTCCGCTCGCTTTGGGTATCTCTACACACTTTATCGCCGGTGGGAAATACGTCCCCGAAGACATCCTATTCCAGAGCTTGTACAAATTCCCTTCCAGGTCTTGTTCAAACTCTTCGACAGACTGCCTGTCTATTCCGGCGAACCCTCTGCTTGCTTTCACTCGATAGAAAGCTTCTCGAACTTTGATTTGAGAAATTACAAATTTCTTTGCCTTATTCATTTGGTTCTTCCTTTTTCAGTTGACCATACATATAAAGCGGGTAACGCAACCCCTTCGCTCCGTCCACTTTCACGGACTTCATCGCTACTACGAGTTGCTCCGTCCCTGTGCGCTGCATCGGTACTTTCACCCTCATGGCTCTTCACCACTTGCGGCTTTTCCCGTATCGGCTTCGCTCTGCGCCTTTAAATAGTCCGGCGCTTGCTTGGCTTCATCATCAGTGCGACAGGTTCCCATGTTCCATGCAAAAGCCTGATTCAAGCTCATGCCACCTCTATGCCGGGCACCGTTTGGGCAGTAAAACAGGTTGCTCCCAAACTTATCCTGAGGCAATGACCCAGCCTCAGTTCTGATGCCATCTTCGTGTTTTCGACACGTCTTCGGTGGTTCACTTGCGTTCATCTTCTTGAATCTCACCTGACGCGGGTTCCCGCGCCTTTCCGTAATGCTAAGCACCCTGGCTCTTTACCAGAGCACCTTACGGCGGTTTAGAGCCTCTCCCTGTAGAGCGGCTCTGGAGGACCTTCCTCCATCTTCTGCACAGCACCGCCTTGCCTTCGCCTCTAGACTTTAGTCGTTTAAAGGCTCAGCTTAGCGTTCATGGCACACGATCATTCATCACATAGGTGTAAAGGTGCAGATCTTCGGTGTACCCAATCGGGTCGGGCTGCAAGAAACGATTGATAGTCGGGCGATAGTACCGAGCCTTGTAGTGATACATGCCCGTCTCGTTATCCCAACGCTGACCGGTGTAACCGATGGTGGTGCCGGTAAGCGAGGTCGCCTCGCCAAACGGCGAGTACTTGTACTTATTGCCGACCACTCCCGAAGTGTTTGCCTGCGCGATCACCGAGCCCTGGTGGTCGTGGTGCAAGTAAGTCACCGTGCCACTAGAGGCAATCTGCAAGACCGGCTCGTTCTCTCCGGCATAAACATAGCGACGCAGCAGCGCATTGCTCGTACCGTCGTATTCCTCCATCAGGCGCGAGCCCGAATAGACATACTTCGTCTTGGTGGTGCCGACGGTCTTTTGCGTCTGCCTCATGAACGGGTCATAGACAAACGACGCGTTGGTGCCGGTCTTCACCGCCGAGGTGAGCATGTTCTCGGTGTTGTAACCGTAGGTCCAGACTCCATCGCCGGTCAGATTCCCCTTGGTGTCATAGGAATAGTTGACACCACCGACGGTGGGATACTGGTTAAGGTTGTTGGCGGCTCCGTAGCTCACGGTGCCGATGCTGGGAGGCGTCCACAGGTAAGTGGTGTCACTCACGCTCTGGGTCTTCATCTGGTGCACCTTGTTGTAGGTGTAGTTCCAGGTGACGGTGCCTGCGCTCACGGTCATGCCGCGAGAGGTCAGGTTGTTGCCCAGGTCGTAGGTGTAGCTCACCGAGTTGCCGTTGCCGTAGGTCTTGGTGAGACGGCGTCCCGACTGGTCATAAGTGAAGCTCACCGCTGCTGTCGTCGCACCGTTCAGCTTGATGGCGGTCATGCGGTCGTGCGCATCGTACTCGTAGGTCACATAGTAACCGCTCGGGTAGGTGATGCGGGTCACATTGCTGTTGTTGTCATACTGATAGCTGATGACCTGGCTCTGGGGATTGGTCTCGCTGCTCAGCCGTCCGTAAGTGTCGTAAGCCTTGGAATAAACACCGGTTGAAGGATTACCTGAGACGACCGGCGTGCTCGCGGTGAGCATGCGACCAGCATTGTCGTAGGTGTAAGTGATGGTCGCCTGACCAGCCGGTGCCTTCGTCAGAAGCCGGTTGGCGTCGTCATAGGTATAGACAGTATTCTGCCCAGCCCGGTTGCGATAGTTCGTGACGTTGTTGTTCTCGTCAAACGTCCACTGCTCGTAGGTCCCACCAGGGTACGTTGTCTTGTAGAGACGTCCGTACCCATCATAATCGAACGTTGTGACGTTGTTATTCGAGTCCTTAACCGACGTCAGCTGCCTGTTGCCGTTGTAGGTCCTCTCCTCCTCCAGAACGCCTGACTTGTAGATGTAGGTAAGGTCACCGTTGCTGTTGTAGAGGTAGTCGGTAATACGACCTTCTTCGTCTACAGACTGCGTCAGCAGGGTTCCGTTCATCCAGGTCTTAGTTGAAGAATTGCCGAGCGGGTCAGTGGCGATCTTCACATTACCGAACCAGTCACTGGCAAACGTGGTGGTCTGAGTGCCTGAACTTGTCGGGCGCGAGACCGATTGGAGTGTATCTAGTGCATCGTAGGTGTTGGTGGTCAGCAAGTTCAGTGGACCAGTCACCGTCAGAACATTATTCCGCAGGTCATAAGTATACGTGGTCGTGTTGCCGCGCGGATTCTGCTCAGTTAGTTTCGCCCCCGTGAACGTATCATAAGTAAAGTTCGTGGTGAGTGTATTGTTTAGCTTCCTTGATGTGAGTGCGATACCGGCGTATGTGTTGGTTGTTACGACATTGGTCGGATCAGTTGTTGTTTCCGGCAACTGCAACGCATTGTAAGTGTAAGTCTTAGTCTTGTTTGTCGGGTCCGTCTCGGTAAGAATCCGGCCTGACTTGGTATCGATTGTTCTCGACCAGAGCTTGCCGCGCCTGTCAGTCCGAGTTACCCACTCTTCAAACGGCACCACTGTGTTCTGCAGATACGTATACTGCTCTGCGAAGCCAAGACCAACGAGCGCCTTGGTCTTTACACGGTGCTCGTTATCATAAGTGTAAACGGTTGTGCCCATGCCGATCGTGGTCTCTTCCACAACTCGTCCCAGTCCATCATAGACATACTTGGTCTTGGTACTTCCTGCCGAAATCGAAGTGCCGCCCACCTGAATTTCAATCGGCTTGCCTTCCGAATTAAAGATGGTCGTTACAGTTTCCTGGTTCGGCGTTTCCGCTCGAACCTGATTGTCTGCATAACGTAAGGTTGTGGTATGGGTGTTCGTACCATCGATCTTTGCTGAGCGAGTGGTGACTCGGTCGAAAGTATCGTAAGCAACGGCGTATTCCTGCCGTCCAGAATTGCCCACCTTCGAAACCGTTGCGCCAAGCATGCGTTTCTTGGCGTCATAGTCGTAGGTAGTGTCGACCCCTGCCCGGTCAGTAAACTTCAAGAGCTTACCCGTGGAGGCTTCGATATCGTAAGTCGCCACAATCGTGTTGTTGAGCTTCACTTGCTGCATGAAGTAGAGCAAGCCCTGCTGAGTAGAGTACTCAAAAGTCAGCGTCTGCCCGAGCGAGTGCGACACAGAAAGCAGCCTGTCGTCGATACCGCCGTAGGTAAAGTCGACAGTGAACGCCGCCACCTGATTGCTCGGGTCCTTGTAGTACTCGACCTTCTGAATCTTGTTGCCGCCTGTGAAGGTGTAGAGAACGTTGTCCCATGTCTGCAGGACAAAGTACCCTGCATACGGACCATTCTGCTGCGGCACCCAAGCAAGCGACATGCGCACGCCCTTGGGCGATGCATATGTGCCGTCGGTCAGAAGCACAAACTTGTAATCAGTATCACCCATGGTGACAGTGACTGAGTTCGACGTGAGCATCTTGTTGACGTCTGTCGTGGCAAGCGACGACAGAATAAAGCTGGTGGCATTCTGCGGATTGGGACTGATCAGACGCACCATGCTATAGGTCGCTGCCATGTTCGCCGCCAGCGATTCGCCGTCACCAAAAATAGAAGACATGAAGCCGTTGTTACCGCGCGTGCAGTATATGTTCCAGTTATGGGTCCAGCCTGCACCCATCTGGGTGACCTTCGAGACCTTCTTATTACTAAAGCTGCGCACGAACGGCAACGTGTAGGGCGCAGGCTGCGCTCCTAGTGCCACATCGGCATGGCGATAGTTGAAACCGCCAGTATATTTGTCGACTACAAAATCGACCTCCAGCTGCGCCTTCTTGCCGACTTCAACCCGATCGAGCTTCTGCGCGCGCGGATCGTTCACAAGCGAGTTCGCGACGTTGTCGCCCACCGACTGCACAGCATCACCGCCACCGCCCATGAGCATGCCGTTGATCAGACCGACAGTGCCGCCATATGGGCTGATGGCGTAGAAGCCATATCCCTGATACTGATTCTGGGCAGTATTACCGTCCTCGTGAATGAGCACTTTCCACCCGGCATTGATGTACCAGGTTTCGATGTCGTCGAGCACCTGGGTCGAGTAGTTCACCAGGTTGGGGCGAACATTGGTCGACCAGTTGGTGCTGTCACCAAAGTATAGTTTCTGCCCGGCAGCGTTCGCCTGACTGATAACCGTGTTGGTACTGACGCCACCCACGTTGGGAATCTGGCTGATGCTGTTCGATTCGAAGCCGATGCCGCGCATCGAGACAACAAGGTCGGTGGGCTGTGTCTTAGTGTAGTCGTTGTCGTTAGCCGACGTCGACCACGCCACGCCACCGAGGTCCATGAAAGGCGCTTCGCCATGCCCAACGAGGCCCACCTGATGGTGGAAGACTGTTGTGCAATTGTTGACGCCGCCTGCAATGCGCGAGATGATATGCCCATGAGCGTCTGCAACGTGCCAGAGGACGCTCAGCGCTTCTCCGAGCACGTTTTCTGCTCCGGGTTGACCACCTGCCGCGGTGTTGTCTTCCAAGTACTTGGCGTGCATCTCAGCCATTGCGGAAGTCGTATTACCCCAGTTCTGCGCCACGAGGCAGTTGTTGCCAGCCCAGATCTGCTGATACCAGCTCTGGTCTCCCCAGCCATAGGCATACGGGTGTTCCACGGTGAAAAGCACCGAGTTCCACGAACCAGGCAGCTGCGCCGGGCTCGTATCGATGAGCGTGCCGTCCAGCCGCAGCTCAAGCTCCAGGTTGCCGTTGAAGAACAGCGTCAGGCGCCGACCGCAGATGTCTTCCGAATAGAACGTGTGGTCGATCAGGTTGTCGTACTGCACCCTCAGAGAGGCCTTGTACGAAGCCGGAATATCGGTCCACTCCACGGGCACATCGGTCGGATCGCGATGCGGGAGCGTCGCATCGCGGTGCTGGGTAACGTCGGCGACGATCTTGCGACCGCCAACCATATCGTCTATGGTTGCGTCAGGCTTGTTTGTCTTGATCCAGGTTCGCAGATTGGTCGCCATCTGATTCATCTGCGTTTTCAGATTGGCGGTGTTGACGTTCTGGAAGTAGTCGGAAGTGACCGTCGCGCCAGACAATGCAGCGTTCTGCAGAGTCGTGGCGTTGAAGCCCGTGGCGGCAGCCAGGTCAATTGGCGCGATCGCCGTGTGGAACTTGTAGCTCGGGTCGAACATGTACCAGTTCGAGCCGATCTGAACCTTCGCCCAGCAGTGGCTGAGGTGCAGATAGTAAGTGAAAGTGTTCGCATCATATGACACGTCCACCGGGATGGAGCCGTTCGCCAGCAAATTGCGCGACGCCCAGATGTTTGCAGGGTCTGTGCCCAACCAATCACCCGCCTGCTGCGCAGTGATTTTGATTTCGCCGAACATAAAGTTGGCGGTGTAGCCAGCCGCACGCAGAAGTGCGATAAGCAGAGAGGTCTGATCGAAGGAATTGCCGATCTTGTCAATCAAGCAGCCATAGGCGCCCTTCTGTCCACCAAAGGTGGACAAGAAACTATAGTTGTTGCGCACGTAGGCGAAGATCGTATCGACATCGTTATCGAGTGCTGCCGCCAAGTTGGTATAGGTCGGAGGAATGGGGTTGCCGCCGGCGGCCAACGACATCACGGTCTGCGCCGAGAAGAAGTTGTTGCCCTGGCGCTTACGGTTCTCGATTACGCGCCTGGCATCTTTGGGTTTGATCGCCTTGTTGCGACCTTGGATGGGCGAATGGCCCGGGGGAATGGTGCGGCCGGGCGGGAACGTGTCTTTGTGTCTAAGCATGGTATTTACCTTTTGCTTCGTTTCGTCTGTATCCGCAAGCAAAAGAGGGGCAGATTCTTGCCCACCCCTCTTTGCACAACTGTGGTGTAAGCCTGGTTGTCAGCCCGCTCAGGTCGTGACGACGCTGGTGCGATTGCCCATGGCGTCGTAGTTGATCGTGATGGTGCGAGCCGGGCTCGAATAGACGATCGAGGTCAGCCGACCGCGGTTGTCGTAGTTGTAAGTCACCATATCGGTGCTCCTATTGTCGATTGGTTTGTTGATTGGATGAAAGAGGTTCCTCTTTCGCTCGGAACCTTTAAGCGCCTTGCCGATGCCGCGCAGCAAGGTCAGAGCCAACCAGCTTTCTAGTACTTACATGCAAGTCATCTTGATTGGCTCTGTATTACTGCGCAAGCAAGACAGAGGGTCTAATTAGCAAACTAGACCCTCTGCTTGAAAGAATTTGATTTACCGTCCGCCGGTCATCTGCTCGAACAGCTGCCGCACCTGCGGGTCGCGCAGATTCTTCGCCAGGTCTGCCTTGTTGCGAGTCAGCTCCGACTCGGCAAGCTTCAGTGCTGCCTGCATCGCCATCTCGTGCAGCTTCATCACCTGTTCTGCGCTCAGGTTCTGGTTGATGCCGGCTTCGCAGGCTCGGTACATACCTTCGCGCAAGAGCTGCAAGGTCTGTGACCGCTGCGCCAGCTGCACCACCGCAGTCTGAAATTCCAGCTGAGTCTTAACGTCAATCGCCGGGTTCTGGCTTTTCACCTCGGCGATCATCTTTGCCACAGCTGCCATCGCCACATCGGGCGACGGCTCGGCGCAGACATAACTGCCGCCGCCGGGCTTGGGCAGCACAATGATGCCGCGCGCCGAGGCGTCGGTGGTGGTAATCGTCGGCTTGGTCGGCTCAAGCGTATGCACTCCGACAGCAGGCGAAACCGCGCAGCCGCCCAGCGAAAGAGCGGCAATAGTAATAGCAGCGACGGCTGCTATAGATCTATATCTCATCATTTTTCCTTACTTATCTATTTCGTTTTGCCGGGCTCGGCAGTTGAACTTTGTCCCTTGGGCGGAACTGCAAGACTAGAAGTCTGTCCGGAAGGCTGCCCTACTGGCTCTACAGCTGGCGGAACAACTGGCACCGACGCCTGGCTAGACACCTGATTTGATGCCTGTTTCGATGAAGCCCCCTGTCCTTGCGACACGGTGACTGAACCTGAAGGCGGCACCACCGGCGGTGACGGCGGTGTACCGTTATAAAAGATACTTTCGAACACTGGCAAAGCAAGCGTCGTTAGAATCAGCAAGACTGATCCATATACAGGCTTGTACCAGGCGAAAGTCGCCGCAAAGGGACCGCCCAGTGCAAACACCCAGACCGCAAAGGCAAAGGTCGAAGCAAACCAATAAAAGGTCTTGCTTGAGACTATACCCGGCGGCTGCGTTTTGACATAGCAGACATACAAAGGAGTAAGCGCCAGGAGGGCTGCGAAGACCGCCCAGGTAAGCCAGAGCGGGCTGTTTCCGCCTTCCTTTAGTACGCCGTCCAGCGCCACATAACCGGCGACGATGTCGGCAGGGATATAACGAATCAGCTTTTCGAAGTAAGAATCGGTGTCTTTGCTGCCCGGTGGCGGTTCTTGCGCGGCAAAGCGCCAGCCCCACCTTCGCCCGGGCAAAGATGACTTGTCTTCTGAGTCAGCCATTTTGACTCCTTTTTTCGCGACCTGCTTTCTTTAGGTCTACTTAATTTGTCCGAAGCATCATTGAAAAGATCCAACTCAAAGCCTTAGCGGTCCGTAATATTCAATATTCTGCATCTGTAATTGCGCAAGCCATAACCCAAGACAAATTCGCTATCGGGGCAGGCCGCTCTCTAAACACTCTGCTTGCTCAGCTAGAAAATCACGACATGTCAACATATTCGCGTCTCTATAGATAGAGCAATAAATCAGGGTTGTGAAAGTCTCCAGCGCAGGCACTGATAAGGGCTATGGGGTTTGAACGCAGAAATGGCGGGGGTTTTTCAGGAGTGCCTCGGAATTGCCGAAAGAATTGGATACGCCAAAAATAACCGCGGCAAGTAGCCCAGTTCAAACCTTCCCGGGTTAGACGCTTCTTATTAATAGAAAGATATCAGCATGGCCGCAAACCCGGCAACTTCAGTCTAGCCAAGCATATGCACCCGCCTGACATCATGTCGATTCCTGTTTTTGTAGTCACCTTTAACCGCTCTAAATTTCCACTACGCTCGCTAGCAAACCCGGGCCATCTTGAATACCCTAAAACCCGCATTAACATTGCCTTTAGATTTGCCACCAAAGATGATACCATCACCAAAAGCTCTCGCTATCTGCGTTATCCCCCATATGGGGGATGCGCATTGCTAGCGCGAATACTCCAAACAGCGCTTAATAACTAGCTTTACAATGTCTCTTTCTCGCAACGTTGTTGCGAACGCGCAATATACAACCATCTAAAGCAGCACAGCAACTAAGTTTTACATTTCACAGCACCGGACAGGCTAAGCAGCAATCTTCTTTCTTAGCTCTAAAACTTTAGTCAGCCAGACGATTATCTCTATATGTTCTTACCTCTCAGACTTGTTGGTCCCCCAAGTGCGGCGTACTTCGTCAAAATCCAAAAGGTCATCCCTTTAACTGCCATCAATTGTGGTATGGAAAAATAAGCGACTCTCCATACCAGAAAGAAACTCGCAGCTATGTCCGAAAGCAAAGCCCAGGCAGGGGCTATCCACCAAACCTTAAGCTACGGCTTCAGTTCCGCCCTCTCGACTGTCTCGACAGCCTCGACAGCCTCTACTGGTGAGCGAAAGCCCAAGCTTGAGCTGGCTACTTCTTTGCGCGAAGCCCGTTACCCATATTTTTTTGAAGGTAGGCTGGAAGAAGCTAATATTTTTGCCCGCTGCCTACTCAGCCTGTCAAAAGTAGTGGAAACCCGCTTTTATGTACCACCAAATCTTTTGCAGCGCATTCTGGCTGAAAGAGATCCGGTAATCACCAGCGGTGCCGGCGCCCTGCGCTTTGAAGGTTTCAGCGCCTGCGCCAGTGCCTATTGCCGGGTAGATCTCTTGCCGCCTGCTTATGAAGGCGAAATTATTGAAAAGGGCACCACCAACGTAGATTTCAACCCGCAAATGAAAGCCGCCCTAGCTGCCACTCTGCAGTCTGAAAGTCTTGAAATAGGGGTGGGCAAAGATGAATTCGTCTTGCAAAAAGGCAGCGAAAAAACAGTCGAAAAGAAAGTAAAACTGCCTCTGCGATGGTTAAAAAGCTTTGTCGAAGTGCAGGCTTACCAAAAGCAGATGCAAAAAAGAATGACCGTCTCTAAAGTAGAAGCCTTGAACTTTCTGCGCAATCTGCCAAGCAATGCCCACAACCAAACTGTGTTTTTTATCGTGCCGGCCGGGCGGGGACTAAGGCTCAGTCAAACAGCACAAAGTAAGCCAAGCGCCGAAACGCCCATACAGATTGGCGGCTTAAAGCGCTTACTGCTTCTCAAAGATTTGGTGCCCTTGATTAAGCAAAGCCAAGCCTGCGCCCTTACTGTCTACAGCAGCCCTGACGGTTTAGCCAGCGAATGGCAGCTAGATATGAAAGAAGGTCTGCGTTTCAGCCTGACCATGACCTGCCAGCCGTTCCGAGGCTTTTCGGGCGAGGGGCGAGTACTTGAAAATCTCACCGAAATAGAAGAAGAAAAGCTTGCTTTGCTGCGGTCGGCACTGCAATGGCGTCAATTTCTCAGCGAAGAGTCTTTGCAGCAAAGCTGCAACATGAACAGTGAAGCTTTGCAGAACGCTCTGGCGGCCCTGGGCAGCCGCGGTTTGGTGGGTTTTGATCTCAGTTCGAATAGTTACTTTCATCGCGAGCTGCCCTTTGATCTAAGCTTGGTCGAGAGCATGCACCCAAGGCTGAAAGCAGCCCACAAATTGGTGGCAACCGATGGCGTAATAGCCCTTACCAGCAGCGATAACAGCAACTCAACCATGCAAATGGAAGTGCGGGGCAGCGATGTCACCCATCTAGTCACCGCCAAAGAAGACAACTGGCGCTGCACCTGTCAGTGGTTCAGCAAATATCAAGGCACAAGAGGACTCTGCAAGCACATTCTGGCAGCAAAACTAAAGCAAGCGCTGGCAAACACACTAGACGAGGAAGAAGCATAACTTGAGCAGTAACCCTGAAATAGAGAAGTTCTTTCTCACTGCCACGGCGGCCCAAATCAGAAAGCAGCGCCTTAACTGGGAATATTGTGACAGTCTCACTCTTGAAGTGGCTAAAAAGATGCAGCCGGAAGCTCTGCAGACAGCTGTAGACGGTCTTTCTGCCGCTGCTCCGTTCTTCGTCAAAGAAGTAATTAAGTTTATAGATGTCGGTCTTTGCCGACAACCCACACAAGAGGTTTATGTGCAAGGCATCATACGCCTGCATGAGTACGACAAAGATGCGACTCTGGCTTTCCTCAAGAAATATCGTTTTTTGGTGGAAAACGACCTTTGGTTGCTATTTCAGTTTGAAGGCGGACAAGAGTTGAGTCTAGCCGCCTACGACAAGTTTTCGCGTGATGGTCATAAATGGGAAGACATATTAGACATGCTCTCGCAAGAGGGAATTATGCCCCGAGCCAAAATGCTCAAAGCTAGTCTGGAAGCACTTAATCGCGGTTTCATTCAATTTAGAGCCGGTTGGTTCTCGCGCTTTCACGAGAGGCTAAAGCCAAGCCCGGCTGAGCGTTTCGAATTATTGGACGACTATCTGTCACTTTTGGCAAGCCCGATACCGCCGACAGTTTCTTTTGCCCTGGCGGCTTTAAATGAAATTGACAAAGCCAAAATAAACATCGAGGCTGAAAGACTCTTTCAGCATATTCAACCAGCTCTTATGGCCGCCAGCAAAAGCACAGCCCAAGGCGCCCTCGCTTTTATAGAAAAGGCGGCGGCGAGAGAACCACAGATGCGCCCACAAGCGCTGCAAATAGCGGCGACAGCTCTTAGCCATCAAAATACCGATGTGCAAAAGAGCCTGCTAAAGTTTATGAAAGCCAACCAGTCTCTGATTGCAGTCGACCCTGCCCTGAAAGACGCCATCAGAGAAAACTTAGAATTTATCAGTCCAGCCTTGCAAAAAGACTTTGCCTCTTTAGCCGATTCAGAAGCTGTTTCTGATAAGGCAGTTGCAGCAAAAACCGCGGGCAAAGCCAATATCTCTGCAGTTGCTGCTGCAGAGAGCTCGGTGCAATTCAGCTCAGTTGAGTACAAGCCCGGTGATAGCCTCTTGTATCACCAAGGCGAAGCCATAGCCACTATCGGCGATGCTCAAACATGGCTTGAATCGACACTAGCCTTTATTGAAGCGCCGTTCGACGTAGTGCAAGCCGAAAGAATCATACAAGCGGTTGCCCTTGGGCAGGTGCAGACTCTACACAATATCAACAGGGCAAACAATGCAAGCGACACAACTGAAAAAACAGCCAAGCCCCTAATTAAGCGCTTGCAAAAGCTAATTGAGCGAAACCTGCAACGTTACGACTATGGCATTCCAATCTGGATTTGCGCCTTCCTGCTCTATTTTCTTGGGGGCGCAGATACAGAAGGTGCCCAAGCCTATTTTGACAAACTAGGCAAAGCAGAACACCCCGACAACAAAAGTTTTGACTGTGCCGAGATATTTAAGGCTCGTATTCTTTCTATTCTCTTGCGCCTAGACAAAGGACAGTTGGTAGACCCACTGAAAGCTGAAACCACAGGCGGCTTTACAAGCATCGATGCCATAATCGATAGCCTCAAGAAATTACCAGCAAAAGCAGACTTTGTTTGCGCCGCAAGCATACAAAAACTGCAACCATATTTGATACTAACTCGCCTGCCTTGGCAAGACCACGCCGAATTACTTTACCGCCTACAGAGCGAAAAGTTGAAAGCCCCGCTCGCCCAAGAGCTTGAGAAAGCGCTTGAGAAATTCCTTGCAGTCGAGAAGAAACACCGACATGCCGACCAATGGCAGAAAGAGATGCTGGTGATAAGCGAACTAGAGCAAGACAAAAGCTGCCCTTTTGCAACTCTGACAAATGCCATCAAACGCGTCACCTACAAAGTCGAAACAATCGACCAGACAGCCTTTACCATGCCAATCTTGAGCGCTTACTTCTTTGACGAAGGGGTGAGACAATGCGAAACGACAGTGCGGTGGGAAGATGTACCCAATCTATCAAGAGTCGGCTATTTGCGTCCTCTCGCTCAAGGACTGGCCCCTCTGGGCGACAGGGCGCATTATCTTTTGACAGTCGGTCTTATGCTTTCCATACCCGAACTAAAAACACTGGCAGGCGACTGTCTAATTGATGCCATCGAGCAACACCGCCTGCAGCCACAGCTTATCGGTCAAAACCTCGGGCAAATGCTGCACAGCGAAATTAGCATGCCCAAGAGAGCCGCTGCCCTTTTAGATGAAGTAGCCCGCACGAGCCCAGTGCATAACGAGGCGGTGAGACAAATATTGCAATTTAGTTTGGACCGATGCCAAATTGAAGCAAATGAAAAATCTGATGGTGACAAAGCCTTACCCCGTGATCTGGCAGCCATTCTGGAGCTTTACTTAAACTGTTCTATAAGGGCAAACAAGCCGGTGGAGTCGCTAATTTGTCGGGTTTTTCTTGAAGATTTGAGCGGCGTAAAGAAAACTGCTGCCAACAAATCCAAAGGCGGCAAAGCCAAAGAACTAGCCAGAGACCTGCTCGCTCTCACATAAAGGCGCCGCAACCAGCGCTGTTTAGTGCTTGATACTCTTCAGATAATCAACCAGAGAGTCTACCTGTTCTTTGGCTAGCGGTCCGCCGGCTTTGTCTAAAAAGCCCGGCATAGAGCGGTGGGTCTTGCTGCCAAAACTAATCACTTCTCTTAGTCTGGCAATCTGCGCCGGGGTGTTGAAGCTAAGGGCTTCCAATTCAGGACCCACCAAAATCTTGCTCTCTTTCTGCACCCGGTGACACATGGCGCAATCAGCCTCAAACAGTTCTTTGCCGAAAGCACCGACCCCCATATCAACGTGGCAATGGGCGCACTTTTCGTCGGTGAATATTTTGGCGCGACCGCCCTCGGTCATATTGCCCTTGGTGTGCAGATTTTCCACGTCAACCTGCATGTTTAGAGCGCCAAAACTAAAGTCTGGGTCGTTCGAAGCAAAACGAATCTGCTTGGTGACCGCGCCTTGTTTCATGGTTGTATCGATATGCACGGTCAAGTGCGAAGACTTGCCGGGTGGAATTTCGGCACTTTTCCAAGATAGGTCGGTGCAGCCGCAGTCGCTTTTTACATCAAATATGCGCAAAGGCTTGAGACCGTCGTTGAAGAAAGTAAAATCAGCCACCAGATCTTTGCCTTCTTCCACATGTCCGAGATTCTTGCTCAAGGCGTCTAATCTAAGCACAGCCTTGTTTTTTGTTTGATAGAAATAGAGGGCAAAGGCCAAGAGACTGATAATCAAAAGCCCTAACCCAAGAGTCAAAGCCTTTCTACTTTTCATACCGACTCTTCATACCGACTTTTCATACCGACTCTTCATAGCTCCTAGCGCTTCCAATATTTGCTTGAATTGTCCTCTGCGTCCATCCAATTCTCGGGCTCGGGAGGACCCTCGCGCTTGCGATATTCGGGGCTCCAAAGCTGAGCATAAACCGAAACATCTTCTCTGGAAATACCCAGACTACTCTCATGTTCATCGCTTTCGCCGTCGGGAAAAGCATTGCAAATGGCATCGTAACGCATAATCAGTTCATTCAAGACATGGGCGCCTTCTTCGTCCCCCGAGGCGATGAAACGAACCCGGGCGGCTTCCAACTCAGCCAGAGTGAGACGACCATCGCGCTCGCCCACGGCGCGCTCAACCAGGTCGATTTCATTCCACCTTTCCCTAAGAAAAGGCATGATTGTCTGGGTGAGTAGAGTGTATTCGTCTTGGAACATCGATTAAATGAAGGGAACCCAAAAACTGATTCTGGTGTCTATGTCTATCTATCTGCTTAGATTCTACAACTTCTAAATTAGACCGTCATTGAGACTTACTTGACATTATTTGGCGACTTGGTCGAATACTAAACTTCTGCTAAACTTACTAACTATGACTGTAACGCAATGTACCCAGGAAGCCCTTTCATTCACTATTGTGTGCGACGAAAGATGCTCGGTCGTGCGCAGCCTGGCGGCGGTTTTGCGCGTCTGGGATTACCGACGTCATTTCACTTTTATCGACCGCAAGTCACAAGACCGCCTCGATGAAAAACTAATATCTGACCTTGACGAGAGCCGCTGGAGTTTATTTCTCATCGACGAGCAGAATGACCGCTGGTATGGACCTGACGCTATTCCGATCATTCTAAAAAATCTGCCTTTCGGCAAATGTGCCTGTGTTTTTTATATTTTGCCCGGCACCATGGCTTTGACCAGGGCTGCCTATGCCATCATTTCGCAAAGCCGCCAGCTATTCAAAAGAAAGATGGAAGCAGCCTAGACCCTGGGGCAGGCATCAAATGCCCAGACAGTCTTTCACTTTTTTATCAAGAATATCGCCTATGTGCAAAACACCTAGAGCCGCCGACAATTTTTGGTCTAGCGACAAAACCAGAGGAGCGATCGGCAGATTAGCCTTGGCTTGATAGAGCGGCGGAAACTTTTCAACCACCCCGATAATGCTGCGCATAAGGGCCATGGGCTCGGCATGTTCACCGCTGAGACGGTCGTATTGAAAGCCCCCTTCGGTAAAAACAATCAGATCGGGTCTAAGCACCGAGACAAGCCAGTCCGACCGGTCTAAAGGGCGCGGTCCAAAATCGGCGACGATATGGGTCTGCTCATCGTCGATATTGAGAAAAGAGCAGAGAATCTCAGAAACACCGGCGCGCCAGTCTACATAAAAGCAGTCTGGTCCAAAGAGCCGACCGGCCGCATCGTCCGCCAGGTCATCGACGCCAAAGGCCGACTCTTGGATAGTCTCGCCGCTCTCAAAAAGAGAACGGCTCAATGCCAGAGCCGCTTTTGATTGTTCCAATCTGCCGCCGGCACTTTCGGCGGTAATAAGAGTAAGCTTCTTTCTCAGTCGTTTGCGCCAATTAGCCGCCAAGCGCCCCAGCGCCTCTTGCGTATCATCTACGGCAATAAGGGGAAAACCTGTGCTGCCGATGGCATAGTTGGCACGGTCTTCTACTATGCAACCTAAAGCGCCGCCGCAAAAGGCATCGCCTAAAAAATCATGACCATCAAAGTTCTTTCCGGGCAAAGCGACAAACCAAGAACCTTCCAGATTTTGCCTGGTGTCGACGGCCAAAGGTCCGGCCTCATCTGGAACCATACCCTGGGCCATGCGGCCACGGGTAAGCTCAATAATTTCATCTGCCGAATACTGAGCCGACACTTAGCCCTGCGTGCCACTTCCTGTGACGCTGGGAACTTTCAGCTCGGGATCGGTCTTTTTGCGATCATCTAGGGCTTTTTGCAAAAGTCTTGTGGCAAAACTGCCGGTATTGCGCTGAGCTCGTGCACTATCAGTCGGCGAGACTGCAGTCTGCCCTTCGCTCTCGACAACAACAGGTGGAGTTACTGTGGTGGTCATTGAATTTCCTCCGCCGCCAAACTATTGGGCTTCCTTTGACTTTGCCTGCATATCTCAAAGCGCTAAGTCTAGCCCAGGCGCGACTCTATTGGCAACCCCGAAAAGCTCATAATAAGCTCTTTTTAAGTCTTTGCTTAAATTAGAGAGAAGCGGCTTATCTGCATGACAAAATTGGCTGTGGCATACCAGAAAATGGTCTATTTATGAAAGAAAGCAAGAGCAGCGCTTTGGAAACCAGGCTTGGAAACGATTTTCTCACCGCACTAAGGGCAGAACCGGCTTTGACCGCCTGGCAACAAAGACGTCACTTAATCAATGCCTGCGACCTGAGCCTAGACGAGTTGAGTTTGCAGCTTGCCTTGGTCGGTCTCTATAAAAAGCACAAAGCCCACCTTGCCGCACCACTGGCGGTGCTCAATGACAAAACAATCGCCACGCTCTTTTACGAAAATTCTACCCGCACCAAATCTTCCTTCGACCTGGCCGCCCGCAAACTAGGGGCGACAGTGCTGCATCTAGATGTAAAAACATCTTCTGTGGCCAAAGGCGAAACCTTACTAGACACGGCTCTCAATCTTTCGGCGATGGGTGTCAACGCCGTGGTGATGCGACACAGTCAGGCGGGCGCCCCCGACCAACTGGCCCAGGCGCTCGACCAAACTTTGCCCAAGGTGAAAGACCCTGCCAGACCTAAGGCAATGTCGGTGCTCAATGCCGGTGACGGCAACAAATCGCACCCTTCGCAGGGCTTGCTCGACCTCTATACTATTTTAGAAAAGCTGGACCGTCTGCCTGTTTTTGCCGCCAGCTCAATAGACAAATCGATAAAGGGCAAGCTCAACAGTGAAACATTGAGTGACATCAAGATAGCCATAGTGGGCGACATTCTGCATAGCCGGGTAGCCAGATCAGACTTTCAACTGCTAAGCAAACTAGGCTGTTCGGTGCATTTCGCCGGTCCCGAAACTCTTTTGCCCAAGAGCCTTGAGGCAGAATTAGGCGCCAGTCATCACCACAACTTGAAAGACGCTCTCAGCGGCGCCGACTTTATTGTCGCTCTGCGCATTCAGTTGGAAAGACAAGAACAAGGGCTAATTAAAATAGACGACTATGTGAAAGAATTTCAGCTCGACCACCAAAAACTAAAGCTGTGCAAACCGGAAGTGAAACTATTGCACCCTGGTCCGGTCAATCGCGGCATCGAAATTACCGAAGACTTGGCCGACGATCAAGACCTTTCTCTAATCTTGAGCCAAGTAACCAACGGCGTTCTCACTCGTATGGCGGCCCTCACTCTTTTGCTTGCTTCTGAGAGCCCGTAACTTATGACCGAAAGCGCCGCCGAACGAGAAGAAAGAAGCAATAGTGCCACAAGCTTGCTCAAGCGCAGCGGTCGTTATTTCATCATCATTATTTTTGCCTTGGTGGCACTGGCGGTGATAATCTATCCTTTGCAGCATGTCATTACTCTGGGGCGCTATCAGCACTGGGGCTTATCTATTACTTGTCTTGGCGTAGGTTATCTTTTGCAAGTAATCTGGTCTTGGAAAGAATATACAAAGTGGGCAAGAATCAGCTATTTCACCACTGCTGTCTATTTTTTGTTTGTCGGCTTTACCTTTTATTCAAACCCCTGGCTAGACACTAGAATGTCTCTGCAAACAGACCGACAAGCAGCCATGAGACAACTTTTGGTGATTGTTTATTTTGTCATGAGCCTAGTGCTTTCAGGGGTCTGGATGAAATGGATTAGAGCCGAAGCAAAAATGCAAAAGAATAAAGCCAAGTAATCAGAACCATGACTGAACAAGAACAAGCACACAACAAAGAACAAGAAACACAACAAGAAAAGCCAAAAGCAAAAAGCAAGCTAATCTTGATGGTGGGCATACCGGGCTCGGGCAAAACCACTCTGTCAAAAAGAGTGGTCGATAAAGGCTTTCACTATATGAATGCCGACTCGATAAGACTAGAACTTTATGGTGACGAAAAGACCCAAGGCGACCCATCTGAAGTCTTCAGCATCTTTTTTGCCCGCCTGGAAGAAGCAATGAAAATCGGCAAAAGTATTGTCATCGATAACACTAATATCAACGCCAAACAACGCAAGCCTATTTTGGAGCGCGCCCAGCAATTTGGCTATGAAGACGTGCAGCTCTGGTTTTTAGATGTGCCACTCGAAATTTGTTTAGAACGCAATCGCAACCGCGAGCGCGCCGTCGAAGACGAAATCGTGCGCAATATGTATAACTCAATCAATTCGGGCGGGCGCCCCAAACGCACCGAAGGCAAAGTGATTGTGATCAGACCCAGCGCCGACGGCAAAGACTATCTCTTTTTCCCACAAAACTAATAACACATTCAAAAGCCGAGGAATCTGTGAACTACACTTATCTGAATAACAAAGCTCCAAATTTTTCACTAGCTCTAAAATCTTCATTAGCCCTGAAATCTTCATTTGTCATGAGAGCATTTACCCTGAGTTCATTGGCGCTGAGCCTGATTTTTGCGACTACACCAGTGGCGGCAAAAGTCAAAGAAAAGCAAACAGAAACAAAAGCCTCGATAGGCGCCACTGCAAGCGCCACCGCCAAAGCCACCAAAACCAGCACCCCCGATAGCACAATAAACGCCACCACCAAAGCCACCACAAAAGTCACCAAAAACGTCACCAAAAATGATACCGCCGCCAGCCAAGATCGCAAAGCAGCCATGCGCGAAAAGTCGCTTACCGCCTTGGCTAGCCGCTTGATGAAAAAATGGGACATACCGGCTTGCCAGATAGCCGTCGGCAAAAACGGCAAAATAATTGAAAGCCGCGCCTTTGGTTTTTGCGACAAAGAATTGAAGACCAAAACCACAACCGACAATGTTTTTCGCATCGCCTCGGTAAGCAAAGTGTTTACCGCGGCGGCGGTGCACAAACTTATAGAAGACGGCAAACTAAAGTATGACGATAAAGCCTGGACTTATATAAGCAATCTCAAACCCACCTATGGCGAAAACAATATCGACCCCAGATGGAAGCAAGTCACCATCGCACAACTGCTCACCCATTCGGGCGGCTGGACTTTAGAAAACGGCGAGCCCCAGCGCATTTATGCCAGACTGGCTGCCGACGCCGCCGGTGAATCACGCCCGGCCTGCCCCAGCGCCCTGGTACGCTATATGATGGGCAAACCCTTGCAATACGACCCCGGCACAAAATCGGTCTATTCCAACTTTGGCTTTAACGTCTTGGGCCGGGTGATTGAACAAGCAAGCGGCAAACACTATTTCGACTATGTCAGAGCCAACCTCTTGAGCCCGGCAGGCATCGAAGACATCAACCTAGGGCGCACCGCCCGCCGCCACGCTAGACTAAACGAAGTCTATTATTATGCCGGCAAGAATAGCCCCGATGTCTGGTCTCTTATTGATGAAGATGCCGAAGTAGCTGACTTTGCCTATGGCGGCGACGCCGCCATCGAAAGCATGGACGCTCATGGCGGCTTGGTTTCGTCGGCAGAGAGTTTGGTAAAGTTTGGCATGGCCTTGAACGGCTATGAAAAAACTGCGCCTGACGGCAGCAAAAGCCGAATCGCCCTGATTAAAGCCGAAACATTGCAGTCAATGCTAAAGCCAACAAATTTCAAATGCGAAGGCAAAAACACCGTGCGCGCCTATGGTGTCGCCGTTAATACCGCCCGCAAACCGAGCTTTAAATGGTCACATGCCGGTGCCCTTTGCGGCACCAGCTCGCTATTGATTTCTTTACCGGACAACACAGTGCTTGCCTATACAGCAAATCATCTGCCCGACGACATGGTGGGCTATTTCACCGAGCTGCAAAACTCTCTATTAACCGAAGCATCAAGCAAGCGCTATCAGCTAAAAGAGCAATAGAACTAGAAATAAAACTAGAAATAGAAATAGACATAGAAATAGAAATAAAACTAGACATAGCAGTAGCAATAGAGCAAAAAGAAATAAAACTCAGCGCACTACTTCCACCGAAGTGAGGGCATGGGTGGCAACTGCTTCAGAGACACTGCCAAGCAGAAAGCGCTCGATGCCGCGGCGTCCATGACTGCCCATCATGACAAGATCGCAGGGCCAAGCTTTAGCCTCTTGCAAAATCTCTTCGCGGGCTTCACCCACCACTACCTTAAACTCAGCCACAGCCTCGCCGTAAGAACTGTTCAATTTGCCCACCAAAGGCTTGAGCCATTCTTCGGCACCAGCAAGTTTAGCCTCGTGATAGCCTTTGATTGTCGCCGAAAACTCAGCCTCTGGGTCAAGCAAAAGACCGGGGTCGATTTCGGGCACCACATGAAAGAGCCTAAACTTGGTCTTTGCCGACCAGGGCAAGGCGAGCACATGGTCTATCAGTCTATCGCTATACTGCGAATCGTCGACGGCAAGCAAAACATTGCCACCGGAAGCCTCAGAAGCTGCGGAAGCATCTCTGATGATGCGCACCGAGCACGGGGCATGGTGCATAACCGCACGCGAAACACTGCCCAGGACAAGCTCGGAAAGCCCGGTACGTCCATGCGAGCCAACCACAATCAGGTCGGCTGCGAAAGTCTTAGCCTCTCTCAAAATTTCGTCTATGGCATAGCCATCGAGCAAGACACCAGAGACCACGGAGTCTTTATGCGTTTCTTTCAGCTTATTAACTGTGTCGTCTACTAACTTTTGGGCTGCCTTAATCTCGCGCTCTTTCACATCTTCTATTGATGGAAAGGGCTCAAAGAAATCGACCACCGAAACCACTTTCAGCTCGGTGCCAAATGGACAACGGAAGTCTAAGAACTGTGCAATCGCTCTCTGCGAAATCTCTGAACCATCAACTGCAAACAAGATTTTCATGGTAATGCGCCCTAAAATTGACAGGACTAAACTTAGAACAATAGACAGCCAACTTCAATCAACCTTTGGAATGGTTTTCCGACAAGCTGAAAGAAATGCCGACTCAACTATTTAATTTAGACTGGTCTGAATCTAGATCGGTCTTATTCTAGACTGGACTTATTCTAGATTGGTCTTATTCTAGACTGGTCCGAATCTAGCCTGCCCTGAACCTAGATAGATCCTAATCTAAATTGGGCTCATTCTAAATTGGTTTTCCAGGGCAACTTTACCCAGGGACTGGTCGGTAAATGCAAAAGACGCGACAGGGCTTCATCGGTTCTTTTCCGACCGTTCTCATATTCGGACTTACTCCAAAAATTTCGCCCCACCAGATACTCTTCGCCCAGCTGCTGCCAGCTTGTGTAATTGGCTTGCAGCTTTCTGGCATAGGGCATCATCAGGGTATAGCACTCATCTTCCGTCAGAAAGCCGACATCATAGCCCCAACGAATCAAACAGATGCAGCGGCAAAGATCCCAAGCCATAAGCCCTCTATCGCCAAACCGCTTGCCATAGATTTCGACGAGTTCGATGCGATTCCTTGCCTGCTCTGCATCCAAGTCCCGAAGAGTTTCCGACAAAACTAGCTGATTTCCTTGCTTATTAGCGAGCTTTTCCTTAATCCGAAACCAGCTTCGATTGTGCCCGCCTGTTTCCTGGCTTTTCAATGTATCCAGCAAATCTTGGCGTGAATGTATTCCCCACCAGGAAACCAATCTACTCTTCTCATCTTCCGAGTGCTCTAGCGAAGGAATCCCTCCGCGCAGAGAGTATAAGCCTCTGCGGTTCTGAGAGAACAAAATGGCCGAACAGGCTATAGCCCATTGATACTTCTTCTCTTTAGGCGCATGCTCAAAATCATACTTCCTTTCTTGTACTATTTTGAGCCACTTCTCACTACTCTTAGCACTATCAAAATCCTGCTTTTGCTTAGCAAGTTCTATCGAGCGCGATAAGGCTTCGGCGGCTCGGTCAAAATCTTCCATGTCTAAACGAGCTCTGCCAAGCCAATAATAGTAATATCCATCTTTACCGTCGTTTTGTTTAATCGCCTCGGCAAAATCGAGTGCGGCTTTGTCGGGCTGATAGATGTCTAAGAAATGTCTGCCGCGATAACAGTAATAAACGGCTTTATTATCGGCTAAAGAAATTGCTTTTGAATAATCGGCTAAAGCTTCACTTTCGCGGTGTAAGGCAGCCAGAGCTTCCGCGCGCTCGACATAAGCCGATGCCATAGCTGGGTCTTTGCTTATGGCCACATTGGCGTCTTTGATTGCTTTCTCCCATTCTTCCTTATTAACATAGGCTCTTGCTCGGCAAAGCCAATGCACCGGTCCCGGTCCTAGCAACATAGCCACACTATAGTCTGTGATGGCTTTGTCATAGAGACCTAAGTCTGAATAAGCATTGCCCCTATCGTGATAAGCCACTTCAAGCTGCGGATTTTTGCTTAGAGCCTTTGAAAAGAAATCTATCGCCTCTTTATTGCGCCGCTCAAGAAGACACATCTCGGCCCTGCAAAACTCAGCTTCGGCACTATTAGGGTCGCGCGCAATTATATCGTTATAGATTCTTCGCGCCTTGTCGGCATCACCGCTCACGCTTGCACCGATGGCTTCATTGACTTGGGGGCGATAAATCTCTGGTGTCAAAGAAGGCGGCGGCATGGTCACTGCAGCCGGATCGTCCGAACCAAGAATAGAATTAGCGCCGCAACCATGCAAGAAAGAAGCGCTCAAAAAGGCAGAGCTGCACAAGAAGGCAAATCTGAACAAGAAACCCTTCTCTCTGGTCATGCAACACCTGCCAAACTGTTTACCGCTTGCTTATAATCTGCCCAATCTGGCTATAACTATCTTAGTAGCCAGCCAAGGTTAAACACTTGCAAGCCCCAAATACGACAACAATAGCACAGAGAAACATAGATTATACCGGCGCCTCGCTAGCCGGCATGCTTGTATTGGTAGGTATAGCCTATTCGCTGCCTTTTGCTCTCTACCCAAGCTCGCATCAAGCCAACGGACCAACTAGTCCCGAGATACTAAATCTACATTTTGTGGTGGCATGGATGGGCTTGGCACATTTCATTTATGCCTATCGTGGGCAGGCTATTTCACTGCTTAAAACAAAGCAAAAGATTATTCCCTTTCTGAGCCTGCTGGCAGTGGGAGCGGCAGTACTAGTGGCTCTGCGACATTGGCTCGGCTATATGTATTTTAGTTTTGCCATGTGGATTTATTTTCTGCCGCATTTCGTCAAAGCCGAACTCTTCTTTTCGCAAAGACTTAATAGCGACTCAACGCAAGAAAGATCGAGCGATGCGCGAGTTTATCTTTTCCCGGCAATCGCCTTCACTTTCTTTACTTTCGCTCTTTTTGCACCAATTGAAATTATCAGCAATCGCTGGAATGTTGTCGCCCTTGCCCTTATCACCCTAGGAAGCGGGCTGGCGCTCAGACTAAAAGAACAGTTGAAAGATCCGCTTCTTTCAAAATATGCTTTGCTGGCGATTTTTCTCATCGCCGAAGGCATGGTTTGGGCTACTTATCGAAAATATATGGTCTTTCAATTTCAGCAGGGTGTCTATGTTTTTCACATAGCCATGGCTAGTTTCTATCACTATTTGAGATCTTACGACTTTGCCAATCTAACTAGCCAAGCCGCAGTAAAGCCTTCGCTGCTAAATGCAAAAGAACAAAGTGCAGAGGTACAGAAGCCTGGTGAAACAACGGCGCAAACGACAAAGAGTGCATCGCTGTGGACGGGCATTGTTGCTGTCAATTTGGCGGTGATTGCACTTGGTTATTTGCTTTGCAACAAGTGGCCGGAAGCCCCCAGCAAGTACATTTTCGATGTTTCTTACTTTACCTTTTGGGTAGGGCTGCACCAATATGCAAGCGATGTTTTTAATTGGTTGAAAAAACAGCGGGCTTGATTCAGAATCAATGAAGGTCCAGCCAGATTCTAGTACGAAATCGGAGTGAAAATCATGGATACTGACTTTGCAGCCAACCCTCCGGAGCAGACGAATGTGCTTAAGACAATGATAGGCCTTAAGGTGGAGCAAGCTGAACGATACCCGGAAACCCAAAGTACCTGTTTTCAGTTCCCTGGAGCATCTCTAGCTATTTTTGGTGAAATGACCATACAACCGCCCGGAGCGCAGCTTCTTGATTTTATAGGCGACACAATTACCGCCTATGACGATGATGACCCAGCTTGCGTTGAGATTAGATTCAAATCCGGTAAGATCACCCACTTCAATATTCTAGGAAGCAAAGACGATCCTGCACCAGAGCGAATCATTTACTCCAATCTTAATACCTCGCCTCCTCTTCCGATTGTAGTTGCTCATATATTCGACTTCAATGTGCCGGAAGAAAGATAGTCCTGTCCCCATTGATGGACCAGCAAAGGGCGGCATCATGTGGTTCGGTGCTCCCCCCAAAAAAAAATATCGAGATGGTCATGATAAGTGGCCATTAGACAAATGGGAATTAATGATTACCAAGTGAGTGAAAAGTAGATGAAGTTCCACATCTCAGCCTTCACTATTGGATGCGCGCAACTGAGACCGATAGTGTTCCTGTCTTCATGCCGGTAGCTCAGCGGCAGTATCTAGTGAAGATTCGCGCCCGCTCGGCGGCTTGATTTTCTCCAGCGCTTTCTGACCTTTCTGACATTTAATCCGCCATTACCGGCGATGGCATGATTATTCTGATCTTGGAGAGTGCGACTTGGCGCTGTCAATTGCAAAGTTTGGCGAATCGAAAGCAATTTTTCAAAGCTGAAAGGCGCACAGAGCCTGACAGTGCAAAAACTTCGCCTAATGACGATGGACTCATTACAATTTGTGATTTTCTACCTCTATGAACGCAAAAGAGGGAGAATAACTCTACTTCACTTCAAGGAGGTTTCAGCATGTCGAGTATGGGATATGCCCCTTGGTACGATGATATTGGCGCCGATTGGTTGGAAGGTACTATGACCAAGGCTAAATTACCAGAGTTGGTAAGGGAAATACTGCTTCAACCTGTCAATGAGGTAAGTTTGCGTCAGATAAGGGCTGCGGCCTTTCTCTTAATTGTGCTTTCAGCTCCAGGAATTTGGCCTTATCATCTAGTTGAACGAGATCTTGATCTGGCTATTGAGAAACTAGACGAGTGCTTGACGATTGAGAAAGATGCGGACTTTTATGAATTGATTCAGAAGGAGCGTGACTATTTGAAGATGCAACGGCAGCACGCCTTAAATGTCAAGCGCGTGGAGGCGATTACGGAGTTATGGCGAGCTTGGTTAGCCCCTTAGGAAATTCACGCTGGGCTGAAATAATTGAAACATCTTCTCAAACAACATGTTGATAGGACACTGTTTTGGATTGGCTGGCTTGCCAGACCTGATCGATACGTGCAAACTATCGGCGATCTTGGTACGACTGGCAAAACAGTAGCTATCAGTTGTTTACCTACCTCTTCTTCGCCAGCTGAATCGCTAGAAGCCGCGTACAGAGGAAAGCTAAGAGATGGATTTCTTCCTCCCAAGTTTGAGGGAGAAGTAACCGTCTCCTTTGATTGCGATTCAGCACACGATTCTTACGATTGCGATCAACTCTTTCAATTGGTGTTTGACACATTGAGAGAGACCGGTCTTGCTTCCGAATTTACTACCTCTGAGGCTAATCCGAAGAACTTTGAGATTATCTTGCCCGTCGTTAATATTGAACTGGCTCAGAGCGTATTAAGAACTCGTTTTTCATCTGAATCCTTGTTGCAGGTACATCCCATTTATCGAGTCTCTTACTATTTTGGAGTGGACTAAATAAGGCATCTCCTTTGAATTATCAAGGAGGGATGAAGTTCAATTTGCTTTACGGCTCTTCTGAATCTGTGCTCAGCAAATCTTTTGCAAAACTCGAGCCAGCCCACTTAATCATTGAAGTAGGAGATTACTTCCTCCTCAACTTCCTTCTGTTCCCTTTTCAGGATTGCAGCTTTTTCAAGATTGCCTCTATGCAAATAATAGTTAATCAACGCAGATGAGTAAGGTAACGTGTATCCTCTGATTTTGCCAGCTGCTACCTTTGCCGATTCCAATGCACTTATATAGAGTGCTTCTGACTTTTCAAACTCCTTCATGAAGAAAAAGTGATTGGCAAGACATTTCTCCGTGATTGCCTTCTCAAAGCCACCTAAGTTCGCTCTTATTGCAAGGGCCTGCCGCAATAGAACCTCACGCTCTTGCAAATTGCTTGTAACGCAACCCAGATTATGAGCCGATTCTGCAAGTTCTCTTTGCAGAAGAGGATCAATCCTCCGTTCTAACAAAGAGTTTCGAAATTCTCTCTCCGCTATCTCCAATCTGTTCTCCCGAACAGCTGTAAGACCTCGTAGAAACTTTGCCTCAGAATCTACAGTTAGGAAAACGTGGAAAACTACGGGTCCTGCCAGGACTAGGATTCCCGCAGTCAGTATCCCTGGGAGGATGCCTCTTCTTATTAATATCATCGCATTTCTCACCTTGGAACTTGAGTCAAGAGTCCGAGACTAAGCCGGAATGTATATCTTTAGCGGATTCGAATCAACTTATCCGGGTAGGGCTAACGAATACATTTGAGTACCGATTCCTGGGCATCGAATCAGCTTCCTAGAACCTCATCCTTGCTCGTAATTTAACGCGCTTGCTGGACCTTGCAAATGGTGGAAACACGCAACCGAAGGCTCGTTCCTTTCCTCCGAGTACCAAAGACTGATTGCACTATTACTATCCGAGCAAGAGCACACGGGCGGAGCAAGCACGTCAACTCAACCGAAAAGAGGGAATTGACCTGTCCCAAGGCGACTCAAACGCGAGCACTTTAGAGGAGAACAAGATCCTAAACCGTGTACAGCCTTGCAGGACGCTCTTAGCCAGCGTCCTGGAGCTAATCCTCTAGTTCACTCCGATCGCGGCTCTCAGTATGGAAGCGCAGAGTTCCTCACCATTCTCTGGCGCCACCGCCTGAAACAGAGCATGAGTCGCAGAGGCGATTGTTGGGACAACGCTCCGACTGAGTCATTCTTCGGAACACTAGAGCAGGAACTCGATATCTACTCATTAAGGCCGTCAACCACAGCGCAAGACAAAATCTGGTGTCTTGCCGTGCATAGTCAAACTGAACTAAATACTTAAAGCAGATTTCTCCAAGTAGTTTTCTTCAATCAGATTTCTTCAAGCAGTTTTCTTCAAGCATCTCCTTTCAATTCAATAGTGCCAATGGGACGGACTATCATGCGAACTTTCGGTCGTAAACAAGCAAGCTAAAGCCTCGAGAAAGCCCCTAGGCCCGCTTACAGACATCCTCTGCATTATGTCGCGCAGACGATTAAATATATCAATCGCTACAATCAACAAAAACACCGAGAAGACGCCAAACAACACAGATATTGCACTGCCATGCTCGATCATCATATTCAATTGACCTCGACAAATTCAACTCGATAAACGACTGCATCAAGTCCAAGACAAACAGCCGCGCGGCGGCTGCATACCTAATTGTGTCTAGGATTATGTTGGGGGTACCAAGATTGAGGACTACAATCCTCTATTTATTTTCTGGAGGAATAATGCTCCGTTTAATCCAAACTATACAGTGGGAAAATACGTAGTTATCATTAATTGTCAAGCGCCCAAAAAATGTCACAGACTCAAGCTTTCAGACATCTTTCCGGTGTCTTTCGGGCAGCTTTCTAAAAGCTCAAAACAGAACCCTATATCAGCGCGACCTTTGTGCGGTTTTATTGATATGCGGTTTTACGGCTACGCGGCCTTACTGATATGCGGTTTTACTGATGTGCAGATTTACGGCTACGCGGCCTTACCGATGTGCGGTTTTATTGATACACAGCTGGACTGAGCAAACTTATGAGACCAATTGTTTGCCTAGCGATCTAAAAGAGGGCTGCGCAGTTTGTGCGAACCTGTATTTTCAGATTCGGCTTGCACTTCGGCAGCTTTCTTAGCCACTCTAGAACCACCGGCTTCACCCACAGTCTGCAACTGACCATAGACACCGGTGACAATGGCAAAGGCATTTTCCAACTGATGCAATTTATCCATAACGCCGTCATATTGATAGACTACAGCGCTCGCGCCAACAGGCAATTCCAGTTCGGGATAATTCTTATGAGCGAGATGATCAACATGCAAAAGCTCCGGCGGCTGCAGCAAAATCAATTCGCGCATCTGCACATCATCAAAGATCTCTTTCACTATTTCAGCATCACTGCCCTGAATCATAAACTTGCTGTCGAAAAGCTCGTCTTGCACCTTGATGTCCTGCATGCCGAGGGCTTTTCCAAGCTGGTGGTGCATCTTTTCTTGAAAGATTGAAAAGGCAAACTTACCGTTGGCACTATAGGCAGCCAAAATTGTGTTGCTGGTGGGTTTCTTGCCATGCTTGGCGGTGGGCAAAAAATAAACGGTCAAACCGGTTTTGCTGCAAGGAATGGAAACAGAGACCAATTTGCCATCTTCATCACCGCTATCGGTCAAAACTTCGCCGCCCTTTTCTTCGGCAAAGTTTCTCCAGACATAGTTCCAGCCGAAGAGATCGCTGTGAAATTTCATCCTTATCCCTCACTAATATTTCTTGGTCGCCTAAGGCAAATGCCATTTTAGATAGGCAGACCGGCGCTTTGCAAGTAGATATAACTCATCTATATATCACCGCCTTAACCCCGCCAACTTCCGCTCAGCGGCTGCTGGCATTTATACTTAAGGCGCCCATTGGTTGGTTTTAGAGGTCAAAAGAGACATGAAAAGTTCGGCTGAAATCAAAAGAAGAAACGCCACCAAGCTAACTCTTTCTTTGTTTCTAGGCTTGAGTCTGGCATCGCCTCTGGCGTTGCTGCAGCCCGCCGCCGCCCAATTCGCCCCCAATAACTTCAATTTATCGGGCATGCTCAATTTCAAAAACGGCAACGACTGCACTGACAAGGGCAACTATGCCCAAGCCAGACAGTGCTTTGAAAGCGCCATTAAAGATTTTCAGAGCCCAGGCATGGAATTTCAAAAGGCGAAAGCGATAAACGGGCTTGGTATAGCCCTTTGGCGTATGGGTCTGATCAAGCAGGCAGAGAGCCGCTTTAGAGAAGCTCTGGCTTTGACCGAACAGTTCAAAGGTAAGACCTGCCAGGAATACGCCGCCACCCAGAATAACTTAGCTTTGATGCTGCAATTGCAGGGCAAATTCGAAGAGTCGGAGACCCTCTTTCGCAACTCTCTAGCCCTCTGCGAAGCCACCGGCTCGCAGAACAAAGCCGACTATCTCACCAATCTAGCCGGGCTCTTTCAAGACCAGGGCAAGTTTGACGACTCAGAAAAATACTACAAAGAAGCCCTGAAATACGGGCAGAACGACCGCGTGCAAGAAGCCATCACCTTGAACGACCTGGGCACACTCTATCGCGACATGGACCGCTATGCCGAAGCCGAGCAAGTGGCCAAGCGCGCCACCGATATTCTCACGGCTCAGTACGGCAGCAATCACAGCTTTTCGGCGGCAGCCATGGCTAATCTCGGGCAAATCTATGCCAGACAAGGTCGCTACGACCAAGCCCTGCCCATTATGAAAGAAGCGCTCACCGCCAAGGAAGCCTCGGTGGGTCCCGACCACCCGATGGTGGCGACAAGCTTGGTGGGGCTGGCTGAGATAGCCTTGCAGCAAGGACGGCTCGATAGCGCCGAAACCCTTCTAGACAGAGCCCTTTCCATTCGCAAAGATAAGTTGGGGGTGGAAACACCCGACACAGCCCAGGTGCTTGAGCTAATGGGACAGGTGAAGATGCGTCGCGGCGCCAAAGGCGATGCTCAGAAAATCTTGCAAAAGGCACTCGATATTAGAGAGAATCTGCTGGGCAGCGACAACGCTCTCACCGCAAAAACAAAAGTACTTTTGGCCGAAGCACTGACCGCCCAATCTAGCTTTGACCAAGCCGAAAAATTGCTCAAGCAAGCCATCGAACAAGACAGCCAGAGTATGGGGCAAGACAGCGCCAGAGTGGCTATGGATTTAGACCAGTTGGCGCTTTTATACAAAGCAATGAATCGCCCCGCCGACGCGAAGCAAGCCAGCGACCGCGCGCTTGCCATCAAGGCGAAACTGCCGGGCGGCGCCAGACTAAAGCAAAGACAAAAGTTGACCGACATAGAAAATCTCGATACGAGTCTCGACCTGAGCCAGGTGCCAACTTCTTCACCAGCCCTTACCACGCCGCCCACGATACCAAATACGACACCGACAACCAGACCGACTGTCACACCGAATGCGATACCGACAACGGCACCGACAACAACATCGACTGCCATACCGGCTTCCACACCAACAGCTATACAGGCAACACCACCGACAGCCAGCGCCGCCGGTCAAGTCAAACCTCGCCCGGTGCGCGAAAAATGGGCTCTAGTTATCGGTATAAGCAATTTCAAAGACCCGGCTCTCAATCTGAAATATTCGGCTAAAGATGCCCGCGACTTCCACGACTATCTTATTAAGAGAGGCAACTTCAAGCCCGAAAACACCAAGCTTTTGATCGACGAAGAAGCCACTCGCGAAAACATCCTTGAATTGCTCGGCGATTCTTGGCTGCCCAAAGTGGTGCAACCGGACGACCTTGTGGTTATCTATATTTCCAGCCACGGCAGCCCTTCCGAGTTAGATGTGGGCGGCGACAACTTCTTGGTGGTCTATGACACCAAACCAACCAGCCTTTTCACCAGCGGCATTTCAATGAAACACCTCATGCCCACCATCAAAGAAAGACTAAAGAGCGACCGCGTGCTCTGCGTCTTCGACGCTTGCCACAGCGGCGCCACCAACGAAAAAGCCACCATAGACAATGGCGGCGCCAAAGGCTTGTTTTATAAAAACGCCGACAACTTTGACTCGCAGCAACTAACCCAGGGCACAGGTCAAATGGTAATTTGCTCAAGCGCCCCCGACCAAGTTTCATGGGAATCGAAGCAATACGCAAACGGCGTTTTCACAAGACAACTAATAGACATTTTAGCCAACGACAATGCCGGCATGACCACCATCAGAAAGGCATTTGGTCGCCTCAAAGAAAATGTTCAAGCCGAAGTCTTGCGAGACCGCGGTCGAGTGCAAACCCCCGAGCTAAAGAGCGCCTGGAACGGCGCCGACCTCAATTTGAGCATAGCCACAGCCAGCAAATAAGAACAGCCAAATATCAAGCAATGAACAAAGACCAGGCACTATTTGCGGTATCAGAGCGCGGACGCGCTCTTTTAGACAAACTGGCTTTGCAAGAGCTGACTGAAAACAATCATCTAAAGGTTTTGACTGCCTTGCGCAAAAGCGACAACCTGGATGCAATTGAGGCGGCAGCGGTCCTAGAAGTAGCCCTGGCAAGACAAAAGGCAATCAAGTCTGCAAAGTTTGCCAATGCCGAAAAGATGTTTTTCACCCGCGACGCTTTAGAACAAGCAAGCGGTGAAAAAATCACGGCACACCGCCGCAAACGCTTTCAAACCTTGGCCGAGAGCCTCGGTAATGCCGTGGCAATTGTTGATTTTTGCTGCGGTGTCGGTGGCGACAGCCTGGCATTATGCCCAGTCGGACCGGTTATGGGCATCGACCTAAACGAAGCCCGACTTGTTCTCGCCAAAGCCAATGCGTCAGCCCTAGGCTTATCTGATAGATTTGATGCGGTCTGCGCCGATGTTGCCAAATTTAGCGGTGCCAATATCAACCATTCGAACACCATCAATAGCTATCAACTTGCCTTCTTTGACCCAGGACGCAGAGACGAGCAAGGCAAGCGCATTTTCAAAGCCGAAGCCTACCAGCCGCCTCTTTCGACTCTAAAGAATTGGCTGCGCAAGGACGAACTGCCCAACCTAAAGGGACTAGCAGTAAAAGTTTCACCCGGCATTGATTACGACGAATTGAAACAACTGGGTCTTGATTGCGAAGTCGAGATAATCTCAGAAAACGGCGATGTTAAAGAAGCAGTACTTTGGTTTGCAGATCTGCGCAGTACGAGCACAGATAAGAACACCACCAGGCGTGCCACTTTGCTCTATGGCGACAAGCAGTTTAGTTTTGACGACAGCCAAGGCATCCCCAAGCTCGACTGCCAAAAGCCAGACCGCTACCTGCACGAACCAGACGGCGCCATAATCAGAGCCGGCTTGGTGGAATGCCTTGGCGCCGACATGAAAGCATTCAAGATTGATGATGAAATCGCCTTCCTCACTTCAGACAATCTTTCAAACAGCCCCTGCGCGCGCTCTTTCGAAATAATCAGCAGCTTGCCATTTAGCCTCAAAAAAATCAAACAAGAATTGCAAAAGCTAAAAGCTCGCAACTTAACCGTAAAAAAACGCGGCTCGCCGATAGTGCCTGAAGAATTTATCAAGTCTCTGTCGCTTAAAAAAGGCGACGGCGAAGACCTCACGGTTATTTTGACCAGGGTCAAGAACGAGCATACCGCCTTTATCACAAGAGCTATCTAGCAAGTGAATTTCCCTTTTGCTTGCGCTTGATGGAAAGCCCGGCTCTCAAACTAAGCCAAACAGAAAGAGTGGCAAACAAAGCCAGACAACTGTAGAAAATACCTGACTCTTGAATTAAGCGCGCTCTTACCTCTGGCAAATGCAAATAACCAAAACCCATAACCCCAGTGCTGATGGTGCCTGCGGTATTGACACTAGCGATAGTTTCTAGACCGCTTGCGGAAATAGTACCGCTGGTTGCGCCCTGCAAAGTCGGGAAATTAGAGCTGGGTTTGTTGGCACGGGAAGGCTGTTGCGGGGGCGAACCGTCAGGGGAAAGAATCTGTTTGTCGTCACCAGCAGCACCGCGAGCCACACCAAATGCCTGAGATGCTTGGTCGCCTTCAAAGGGCGCCTCTTCTTTAGCGGGTGCACCGCCAAATGCATCAGTCATTTGCAGGTCAGCCTTTTGCTTCTTAGCTTGCGAATAGTCTTTGTATTCATCTATTTGGTCGACCATTTTATCGACTCTGCTTTCAGGGGCACTTGGCATGGCAAAGTTTCTGTTCTGTCCCAAAAATGGAGCTGCCGGTGCCGCTTGTGGTCCAGCTGTCGGAACACCAGCTGCCGTAGAGAGATTATTCATTTCGCCCACGACGCCCTTGAAATATCGATCAATCGACTCGGCTGGATTTGGCAGCCAAGAACTAGTATCGCCGCCTGATTGATACAGAGCTGCATCTCTTCCATCAAGACCAAAGACTCGAAGGGGATGCATCTCCAGCAAGGTATATTCCATGGCAGCTTTGTATCCGGTGCCCAGCGCCAGCAGTATCTGCTTGGCAGAAATCGCGCTCTGCTTAGGCGGCAAATATGAATGGCTCTCTCTGCTGACAACAATGGCGCTTGTTTGCGGCCCGACGATAGCAAAGGCCTCACCTAAACTGGCAGGCGACTGACCACCGAACTGTGACTGCAAACCGCTAATCATCCGTCTCATTTCATAGGCTGCCATGACCTTGAGAAGGTCACTAGAAACTTGGCGCTGGTTGGCAACCGAGGCGAGCTTGTCATCCGCCCCCGGCAGCTCTAGGCTGAACTGGGGCTTCGGGATCTGCGACGATTTTTCGCGGCAAGCTGCTAAAAAAAATAAACCGATATCGGTTTGTTTTGTACCTGCTCTTTTGACGCGAAAAATTTTGCAATTGCTCAGCCCGTCAAGCCCGGCGTTCGGTCCCGGCACCACCTGCATGTCAAACAGCCTGGCGCCGTCGCCAGAAGCAGCCAACTCTCTTTGCAGGTCAAAGGCACCGGCAGCCAAGGGCTGGGGTCCGTGAATCCAAAGAACAGCGCGGTCAGGCGAACGGCTTTGGCTAAGCATAGTAGCAACGGCCTGGCTATTGTCTTGACCACCGACGGCGGTTGCGGCAGCCAGCTCTTGCAAAGCCAGATTGAATGGAGCGTCACCGGCGCGCATGTATTCGATACCGGTCACCTTCTCTTTCGCACCGCCGTTCAAAACTATAGAATCCCCCGGCCAGGTACGCAGGCTATCTCCGACTAGAGAGATTGACAGCTCAATATCTTTAGGTGCACCCTTCAGACCTTCGACTATGGCAGGCAGCGCTGCCGCCATCGAACTTGAGCCGTCGATAACTACAGCAAGCTTCTTTATCGGTTGGTAAGTCTCAGGAGCGATCGCGCCCACAACCCTGTATCCATCCATAAGCGGCGCGGCCGAACACCAGACACTGCCAACCTTACCGCTGCGCCCAATTTGCAGCAAACCGTCAGCGGCTAAAGTCGACCAGTCTAGGGCACCAAGTAAACGACTTTTGTAGTCGGTCGGCATAGGCGCGCAAGCCTGCGCCTCAGGTGCCCCTAACTTCGAAAGCCCCGCCTGCGCTTCAGGTGCTCCTAGATTAAAATCCGCCTGTTCGGCGGGCATGGCAACTGGCTGCTTGCCATCTTCTATAGCTTGGGCCGAGTCGGTACCGACATTAGGCTGAGGTTGGTCGACTCTATCTTCAACAGCGTCCTGTGGTTCAACCGCTACGCCAGCAACGCTGGGTGGAGCCACCGCCACCTCACTGCCGCCCGAGAGGTTACCCAGAGAAGCGGATTTCGGCGCTATGGCATGCAAGCCATCTAGCTTTATTTCACCATCACTTACCAGCTCAAGAGCCATCTCGCCTTTGACGGCAAAATTGCGCTCACTAAACCGAGGCAGCTCGAGCACAGCCTTTTGTTTGTCTATATAGGTCAGCGGTGCGGCAATATCAAGCGTCACTTTCATAGTCTCGCCCGGTGCCACAGGAAAACACTGCACCAGCACTTTATCTATGCCGCTATAACTAACCAGCAGCGGATCTCTTTTTTCTTGCACGGCTGCTTGATATTGCTGACGAGCTAAAGATCTAGAGACGATGACGGCATCCCGGCTGACACCATTAACCGTGAGATTGGCATGGCTGACCACACCACCTGGCGGCAGCAATATTTGAGCCCGCGCTTCGCGATCATATTTAGAGGTATTCTCAAAATCGAAACTTAAAGTCAGCTGCGCCAAAGAGCCTTCAGCGTCTACCTTGCCGCTCAAGTTGGCAGCATTTAGAGCTAGACCGCGAGCCATGCCGCTAACGTTTTCACCGGCGACGCCTGTATCTAAATCAAACTCATCGTCGACACCGCCGGTAAGCGGGTCGGTGGGCGAGAGCGCGCCGTTGTGTTTAATTGTCGCTCTAAAAGAAGCCGGTATCGGTTCAGTGTTGAACGGCTTGCCGGTAACTTTATAGTAAACTTCGCGAGCCGCGGACACCGCGATCGGATGACCGCTTTCATAAAGCGAACCGAGTATATCGGTGGCTTTGCCCGAGTGCTCATAGCAAGCGCGCAAGAGCACTTCGCGATTGCCATAACGGCGCAGCCATTCGATAGCTTTGAGATTTTCAGGGGTCTGCGCCACTACGTTATAGCCGGCAAAATGAGGCTGAACCTTGTGCGAAATCGCTTCGCTCAAGTTGATGCGCGTGAGAGTAGATGGCAACTCCACCGCCACGACCATAATTAGAACGATTAGATGCCCGATGTGCTCGACCTGATGGGCGTCAAAATAAGTGCCTCGGGCATGAGCCAAACTAGTGACTGTTTTGCCGGCAGCAAAACTGCAAGGAATAGATAGAAGGGGCGCCAGACCCAAAAGTCCAAAGCCGCAGGCCAGTGAATAGAAACAAAAGACCGGAGCAAGCGGCAAACACATCACCGAATAGAGTATGCCCACACCCATAGCCATGCCGCTCGCCAGCGCCATAAAGCCATAGTATTGGCTCATGTCTCGCCTACCGGCCAACCAAAGCAGAAAATTGCTAAATGGAATCAAGGCAAACAAAACCAAATGAGCCGGGCTTGGAAATGGGTCGAAGAAGTTCTCAGCCAATAAGTGAAAGTTGCTTTCCGCAACCATTGCGGCAATCGGCAAAAGCACCCCAAAGAGAAGAAACCAAAAGCCCTTCTTCTTTATCGGCTGAGAATAAGTATGAGCGCCCTTAGAAGACGGGACGGTGAGCAACCCGGCACCGCCGTGCGGCGCCTCGCTGGAATCTGCCATACTTTTACTTCGCTCCGTTGGCTAGCACCCCGAAGGACGCAAAACCTAGTAAACTGCTCTTATCGTGCTAATTATTTGTCGTACTAATTTTGAAATCGTACTTTCTTATCGTACTTTCTTATCCTACAAGAGGATTGAAACTTCGGGACTGGGGAATCTCCTGATCGTAAAGGGGGATAATAAGAGTGTTTGAAATTCTGGGCGGCATGGTCGTTCTATTAATCATGGTGCTCATTTCGGGGCTTAAGACCGTGAAAGAGCACACCCAGCTCGTTGTCTTCCGCAACGGTCGCCTTGCTGGCTGTAAGGGTCCGGGCGTGCATCTGATTTTGCCGGTCATAGAAAATGTCGAATTGGTCGACACCCGCATCACTTCGCGCGAGACATCGCCGGTAGAAGCCTTAACCAGAGATGCAGTCGGCTTGATATTGAAAGGGCAATACTTTTATCAAGTTGCCGATGCCCGCAAAGCCGTCACCCGAATAGAAGACATTGAAAGTGCCGTGCGTTTTTCCGCCGAAAGTGCGCTGAGAGAATTGGCCAGAAACTTCTCGACAGAAGAGCTGAAAGTGGACGGCAGACGTGTCAACTCCCGCTTCAAAAGCCTTCTCGAAAGACAGACCGATGCCTGGGGCATCAGAATTACTCATTGCGAGCTAACCCATCTCGGCACGCTTGACACAGGCACAAATTTATTGGCAGACAGCTTTCCCGAACGCCCACCCGAGTTTGCTCTATCTAACTTAGCAAATCCCGACCCCGCGATAGCCGAACTGGCTTTACCCGGTTTCTCGGCATCTGGTTATTCACTGATTGATTTCTCCGGAGCACAAATTCAAAACCAGACCAATCAGATAAACCAGAACGAGCAATCAAATGCCGATTCGCTAAACGGCGGCTGGCTATTTTCAGACGTCAGCCTAGAGATAAAGAGCGGCATGCCAAAAGGCTATGAGACTTTTGTAGTTGCCAGTGAAGACTCCGGCGCAGACGCAATTCTAGAAACAAATCCAGAATCAAGCCCAGAAACAAATCTGGAGCCGAGCCCAGAGCCAATTCAAAAAACAAATCCAGAATCAAGCCCGGAAACAAATCCGGAGCCGCGCCCAGAACCAATTCAAAAAACAAATCCAGAATCAAGCCCAGAAACAAATCCGGAGCCGAGCCCAGCGCCAATTCTAGAAATAGAGCTAACGACAAAAATAGTCGAAGCAGTCGGCGATAGAATCAACGCCCCTTGAGCATCAACTCAACAATGCCGACCGGCACATCTTGCCTGTTGGTGCTGAAGAACTTAAAGTGCTCGCAATTAGCGCCATTGACACTCTTGCCCTGCCAGAGGTCGACGCCATAAAAGCGTTTGGCGTTCATCACCGTCTGACCATGCGGAATGCCGCGCAGATCATAGAGCGTATTGGCGGCGCTCGACGAGAGCTTGCCGGTGTGCAAAAGCAAGTCTATATCTGTCGGACGCGCCTTGTTGCTGACAAAACTACCGGCGGCGTAAACGCTGTCAAAGCCCTGCGATCTCAGACGGTCGAACACCGGCTGCGCCCGCAAGAGCTGCTCTCGGCGATGCTCGTTAAAAGCAAAACGGGCATTAAACTCTTCAACACCGGTTTTGTAGACGCCAGGCGGCAGAAAACCTTCATTGGTCCAGAGGGGCAAACCCTGGCTGGTTCTAATCGGCGCGATTACTCGCTCGCTCTCGTCGGTCAGATTGAGAGTTCTGACACCAGCATTGCCGCCAAGGGCGCGGTCGCGAAACTCTACCGGACCGCCCTGAAAACCACGCACAGCCGAATCGCCGACATTGACCGGCCCGCCCTGCCTAGAAGCCGAACCCAAAACTTCGCCGGCGCCCTTTGCCACCGCCTTGGTTTCGCCCCCAACCAGGGGTGCAAAAGCCTCACGCCCCAATTTAGAAGCAACCGCCGCCGCTTCGTCCAAAAGCGGTCGACCGAGGGCGACACCTTCTCTAACTATGGGCACAAAGTTTGGCAAAGCAAATTCTCCTGACTGCCCAATATTAATGGCGGTCAGCCAAGGCGAAAATGGTGAAAATACGTGCCGATAACCTAGAAAAGCGGCTTGAGCAAACCAGCCAGCCCACCGTTTTGCACCTGACCAAAGTCGGCGGCACCGGCAAAGCCCTGCAAGCCGCCTGCTTTGAGCGCCGACGAAAGCCCGAGAGCAAAGCGTTGACCTTCTTCGCTATAGCCGCTCTGCAAAAACAAGACTTTCATGCCCGGCTTGCCCTCGCGACAAGCAGTGGTGAGGATGGCAGTCAACTCATCATTAGAAGCTGAGACCGACTTGCCGTCGGTGACAATAATGAGCAAAAGCGGACGCGCGCTGCTAACACTGACCTGCTTTAGATATGCTGCAAGCGGCAGGCGCAGGTTGGTATCACCAGTAGTGACCGCCTCAGACAAAGCAGACCGCACTTGCGCAGCCGTTTGGGCAAGCGTCACATCATAATTGTCGGCAAAGAGCACTAAATCGAAGGGCTGATGATTGACGCCCTCCACCTGTTCGGCAAAGGCAGAAAACTGCTCTTTCACCCAATGCCAAACGGTTCTGCCGGTCTCTCCCAGTGGTCGACTCATCGAGCCAGAACGGTCGACAATAAAGCTGATGCGATAATTGCGCAGCTGCGCGTACAGATCGCTCTTCAAATTTACGGCGTTACCGCTCAAATTCTTTGCCGTGTCGGCACCATCTAATCTAATATCTGTTCTCGCCCTCAGCGATAGCTCATATTGCTTGCCGTTTCTTTCAATGCGTAAATGCAAAAGGTTGTCGCCAATCTTAGCCGACAAAATACGATCGCCAACGGCTAGTCCGGCATTGAACGCCGGGGTGCCCATCTTTACCTGCTCGACGGTGGTGGGCAACTGCGTACTCTCGGGTCTAAAGCCCGACGACAAACAAGCTGAACCAAAAACACTAACCTGCCCGAAAAGCTTATTGCCACTAGCAGTAGCAGACTTTGTAGTAGCTGGATTGGTAGTAACTTGATTTGCAGCAGTAGAGCCAGCACCTGGTTTACCAGCAGACTTCGCAGTAGCAGCACCAGCACTTGGTTTACCAGCAGACTTCGCAGCAGCAGCGCCGGACCTAGCCTTCAATACGCCCTCAGCATAACTGGGCAGACAACCAGAAGCAGCCAACAAAGCCATTACCAATGCTGTCACCGCAAGCGATCTAGAAAGTAGCCTTGAAAGCAATTCCGAAAGCAATTTCAAACGCAATTTCAAAAGCACCCTCGAAATCATGCCAGAAGCTAGCAAAAGACCACTTACCCTAAGTGCAAGCAGCGCGAACAACTTCATTTTTTCTTGCCTTTCTTGCCTTTCTTGCCTTTCTCAATTTTCTGCACTTTTGCAGACATGGCATTCTCGCTTGGCAAATTGACCGCCTGCGAATCATCGCCCAGATGCTCATATGTGCGAGTATAGAGATTAGACTTACCAGGCAAAATGCGCGTGTCACCCTGCCCACCTTTCAAACCAGCCTCGCTTTGATGCAATTCGCTGATGCGTCGCGCCAAGTCTTTATCAATCTCAGCTTCTTGCTTGGCGAGTCTTTCAAATGCCTCTTTTATGCGCTTTTCGCAAGAGGCAGCCTCACCTTCTGCCTTCTCTCTGGCTCTCAATTCCTTAACTTCTATATCAAACTTTTCTGTCGCCTTCTGCTTCCTTTCTTTAGCTTCTTCCTGCAGTCTCTTGATATGCTCCTGCAAACTTCTCTCACTCAAACCCAGGTTAGAATGGCTGGGGGCTGCCGCTCCAGCAGTAGGTTTTGCCCCAAGAGCCTGATCGGCAGGCGCAGCAATTTTCTCCTGACCAGACTCGTGCAGCTGCTTTTCTGCGGTTTCTTCCTGTGCGATAGCATCAATATACTGCCTAGCACGCCGCATTTCCTCGGCACTCTTTGAGTATTTCAGAACCTCTTTAAATTCCTGCCGAGAAAGAGTCAGCCGCCTCTGTTTGTAGTAAGCCACGCCCATAAAGAAATGCGCCACGGCATCGCTTGCATTCGCCTGAATCTTCTCTGAAGCCAGCTTCTCTAGGGCATCTATGTCACCGGCTTGATAGACCCGAGACAAAAGTTCCTGACTGCTCTCGGCTCTCACTGCCGCACCACCGGCAAGCAGCACCAAGAGCCCATAAGATGAGACCGACAAAGCAGCAGCAGCAACAGAACATAAGGTAAATTGTTTTAGCAAGAATTGTTTTAGCAAGAATTGTTCTCGTCTGAAAATCTAAACTAGTAAGAAAGCGGACGGTTAACCAAAATCGGAAAGCAAAGGCACATAGCAGTCTCACTATATTAGCCTATAGTGAGATAAAATAGCCAAACTGCAGTAGCATTTGGCATCTGAATTTAAATCGAAAGAGCAACATAGATTGTGAGAGAAAGTAATTCACCAGAGATTTCAGAGATTTCAGAAACTTCAGAGCTTTCAGAGACTTCAGAAATTTCAAAAATTTCAAAAATTTCACAGATTTCAAAGAAACCATGGGAAAAACATCCCCGATTTTTTCATAGGGCAAGCAAGTCAAGCCTGCTCAATCTAGCCCTTAGTTGCAGCACCGTTATGACCGCCGCCGGTGCCACCATATACGCCACTACCACAGCAGCTTTAGCAAACGCTTACTCTGCGGCAAAAGAACAATTTGACAAAGCCGACTATAAAGGCGCCGCCGCTACCTTGAGGGCAGCCATGTATAAGGGCGCCGAAAACAACGCCTCAAGCTGGCTTTTGCTCGCCCGGTCCTATGCCAAACTAGGCGAGACCGGCGCTTGCAGACAAACCGCCGCCGTAATCTCAAAATATTTTCCCGGCAGCAAAGAAGCAAAAGAGGCTGAAACACTGGCTGGAAGCTTCGCACAGACAGGGGCCGGGGCTGGCACAGGCACCGGCGCCGCAGCAACTGCAAGCCAGGCAAGCCCGGTAGGCGCAAGCAACAGCGGCGGCGGACAAAGTACAAAACAAACAGCTGCACTGGAAGATCGCATAACAACTATCGCGCCTCGCTTTGGACATGCGCCGGTAGACCGTCGCACCACTGCCATCGTTCGTGACGTGGTCAAAAAACTACCGACCAACATATACAAAATACTTGACCGGGGCGGCGCTCAAATCTTTGTCACCCCCAATCTTATCGATAAGTTTCCCGACGCGGTGCAAGCAAAACACCCTACCCTTGGGCATTATCTTTCAGAAGAATTTGGCAGAACCTATGGCAAAGACATTTATATTAGCGAGAGAATCTCGTCCGACCCTGGTGCAACCGACTTGCAAGCACCTTTGCACGAAGAGACAATCAGAGCAACAGCCTACACTCAACTTTCGCACGCGCTCGATTGCTGCCTTGAGATGCTCTCTAAAGACCCGCAATATCTAAAGTTACACAGACAAGATGTGGCAGACTGCGAAAACAGCAGTTCAGAAGATTTGAAGCTATATTTGTCAAAAGACGAAAATGGCGCCAAAGAAACTTTTAGCGGCTTGGTAGCCGGCATGATGGGCGCAAACACGCATATCACTCGCCTTTTAGAATCAAACTTTCCCAGAGCCAAAGCCTGGATTAAAGCCCGCATCGAGCTGCTCAGCAAATGAAAGTAGGCACGGGTTCGAATTTTTTGCCGATGCTAGCGGTAATCGGTTCGATTCTCTCGCTGACCGTGGGAACGTCGTTCGGCAAACAGCTCTTTCCCCTACTAGGACCAGGCGGCACTGCGCTTTCTCGCGTACTATTGGCGGCTTTGCTGTTGCAGCTAATTTGGCGCCCCTGGCAAGAAAAATTGAGCCGCCAAGATAAGTTCAAACTGCTGCAGTTTGGACTTATCTTGGGCTTGATGAATTTCTTCTTCTACCAAACCATCGCCCGACTGCCCCTCGGTATATCAATCGCCATCGAGTTTACCGGACCGCTCACAGTGGCCGTTATGCTCTCGCGCAGGCTAATCGACTTTGTCTGGGTAGGTGTAACCGCACTTGGTCTGTGGCTTCTACTGCCCATGGGCTTCACCCACGGTGGCGAGTCTTCGACAAGCGGGCTAGACCCGCTCGGTCTAGTATTTGCCTTTGTAAGCGCGCTATTGTGGGGTTTATACATAGTCTTCGGCAAGAGAATCACGCACCTGCATGGCGGACGCTCAACCACCTGGGGCATGACCGCAGCCGCACTGACAATCGCGCCACTAGCCATCGCCGAATCAGGCGCCAAATTGGTGCAACCGCAGCTCTTTCTGCCCGCGCTCGGCTTGGCAATAGCCTCTAGTGCGATTCCCTACTCGCTAGAAATGTATGCTCTCAAGAAACTGCCCAAGCACACATTTGGCATCTTGCTTAGCCTAGAGCCAGCGGTCGGCGCTCTATCGGGGCTATTTATCTTGCACGAAGTGCTGACTTTCAATCAATGGTTCGGCATCGCCTGCGTGATGAGTGCGTCTATTGGCACCACATTTGCAGTCAAGCAAGACAGAGCGCCACTAGATGCAGTAGCGCCCGATGCTCTTTGAGAGTATATTTAGTAATTGAACTAACAATTAGCGCAACCGAGACTAAAATGGCGCAGCAGCATCATCTGACAAAATTACTCTGGATTGCACTGATCTGCGTGCCAATCTTTGTTTGCATGTGCGTTTGGGCACCAAAACCAAGGTTCACCGAAAATCTCAGCATCAATGAACTTGTCTCATCCGACTATTTTGGTTACACCTCCGGCGCGAGTTTAGAACGAAACAACTGGCTGGCTAGCGAGCTTAGAAATCTCAGAGAGAGACCTCTAAAAGAGCTCGGCGAGAATGCCCTCGCCTACCGCTTCATCTGGCTGCGCTCATTCCACCCGCCACTAGTTGTTACTGCATACTTTCCCGATAGAGGCGAGAGCGTGCTCTGCAGTAAGACGCTGGTCAGCGAACTAAAACACGGCGAGAAAGAGGCGCTAAGGCGAGACATACTGAAGGAAACAAAAATCACGCTTACAGCCGAGCAAGCCGCCAAAATAAGAGAGTCTTTTGATACGAGCCGCTTCTTTAGCCTTAATTGCTATGACGAATACACTCGACCTCCGCTGATAGATTTCGAGTTTGCCGGACGGACATATCGATATTTTCAGGGAGAAGGACCATCCATGAAAGATGGCGCATTCTGGGTGCTGGAAGGCTATGACCACGGCACGCACAGAGTGCTAGTGCGACAAAGCCCAGGCGAAGACGAAGTAAAACAACTGGCTACCTTGCTAATGAAAGAAGCAAAGCTGCTGCCCATCGACACAAGGGAAATTTATTGAATTAACGAACGCCGCTTGTTTGTTATTACCACCACGAGCGGCAAACTTTACTCACATGAAATATCCGCCTTTCTCAGTCATTCACGGCGAAAGCATAAAGCTTCAACCTAATCACAATGCAAGCTAATCACAAACCAAGCTACCACAGCTTGGCAGATTAGTTGAACTCGTATCTTATGTCTTCGGGAGTTGATCCGGGAGTTGATCCGAAAGTAGATGCGAGATAGACAAGTGCCTTGCGCAGATGCGCCCTGAAAGCCCTACAGAGCTATCAATTTCAATTACGTACAGATCTTTGGGACGAGAAACATTGAGCTCCAAAATAATGTTCTGCTTGTAAAAGCCATCAAGCTCAAGACTCTCAATGTCAGAGAAAGTAAAGACAACACAAACTTCTTTGTCACGTGCCAAAATTCTATCTTGAAAAATTGACCGAACTTTTAGCACGGAAGCACCTTGCGTCTTGAGACTTACCTCTATAATCTCTGCGTCATGGAAGGATGGCCAATAGCCAAACTCGCGGAGCAGGACCGCAGCACCGGTTTCTTGAATGAGATTATCTGGTAAATCTAGCATCGGTTCATACTAGCACTAAATCCGCATGCCGCGCCAAAAGAATTCATAGATTGGCTCTCAGCGCCACCAGCCGCGCTTTGAATTGCGGAGTAACTCTTGCATCAAGCCTATCGCCGAAACATCTAAGCACTGACCTTTACGCCGCATTATAGCCGCCTGCAACTGTAATCGACTGCCCCGTCATAAACGAAGACTACCCAGAAAAGAGAAAAGCAACTAGCGAGCCAATCTCGCTGGGCTGTCCGATTCTGCTCATAGGATGCATGTTGGCAAATCCAGCCTTTACTTCTTCGTCATTACCTACAAAGCGATCGAACATCTCTGTCTGTACTTCAGCAGGCGAAACGGCGTTGACTCTAATCTACATCGCTGAGAACTTTAAACTATAGATCATGCCTTTCAGCAGTGCCAAGCGACCAACTTCTTTCAATATAAAGAAGGCACCGCCTGATTTAATCTTGCCGTCAATGTCTTGTAAGCCTTTTAGATTGAAATGAGGTGGTCTGAACTTACCACCGAGGCAAACTCATGAACCAACCTTGCAGAGATTCGTCATTGCCGGCAAACGACCGAGTTAACGAAGCACAAACTGCCCATTGCGGCATCACCAGCGCTGCCCAGGAAGCTTATGAGCCCGGAACCAGAAATTGTTCTGCTCGCAACTCTTCTAGCTTACCAAAAGAGGGTTCCATTTCATTTGAGGATATCTTTAAGGCTATAGACAAAGACAAAAGCGGCGCTATCAGTATGTGCGAATTTAGAGACTTTGCCGCATCACTCTTAGGCGCTAAACCCCCAGTCGACAGACCGGTTACGCCGCCAGTCGATAGACCACCCGTTACACCCCCAGTAGACAGACCCGTAACACCGCCGGTAACACCACCTGCCGACAGACCGGTCACACCACCCGTGGATAGACCCGTAACACCACCTGTCGACAGACCGGTCACACCGCCCGTGGACAGACCACCCGTAACACCACCTGTCGACAGACCGGTCACACCGCCCGTGGACAGACCAGTTACTCCGCCAGTAGAGAATCCGCCGATAGACACAAAAGGCAATTTCTCCACTAGAAACGGACGCATCTACGACCCCTCCGGGCGCGAGTTTCAACCGCGCGGCTTTGACATCGACAATCCTCAAGTGGCGCTGCAAGACGTTGACAAAATCGTCGGCGACTGGAGCGTCAACATGGTAAGAATCAACGCCACCCAGAGAACCAAATATGGACAAGAGAACAATTACGATAAGGAGCTGATGAAAAAGATAGTAGATGAATACACCAAAAGAGGAGTAGTGGTCGAAATTAATGACGGCATTGGCAAGTTTGCGAACTGGGGTTCAATCTCGACCGGCAACGAACTGAAAGAACGCGTTGAATTTGCCAAAGAAATTGCTGAACAGTTCAAGGACAATCCCTACGTTTGGTTTGCTACCCCCAACGAAACCGGCGGAGCCATCAAAGCCAATAGCGCCCAAGACAAAGCCTGGTTGAACGAAGAGCTTGCCTTTAATGAAGCGATTCGCAGCACCGGCAATAAGAACATGATTGTTCAAGGCGACGCATTTTGGGGCCAAGGCGCCACCGCTGGTGGTGAAAGCGCCATCATCAGACATGCTGCCGAGTTCAAGAAATTTGGTAATGTCATTGCCGGACAACATGTATACAACGGCTCACCCAACGCAGAAAATCAGCTAACCAACGCAGTCACCAAGCTGCGCGACGCCGGTTTTGCGGTCATTATTGACGAGTTTGGCTATGTCAATCAAGGCGACGGGTCCAATCCAGTCAAAACACAATCAGGCTCTGACGCTGTTTTCAAAGCAGTCGAAAAACTAGGCATAGGCGCTCTGCCTTTCAGATGGGCAACCAGCGGAGACGACAAAGTCTATAACTTCACACGCGACATAAGGGGGAAAGGACCACGCACAGCCTGGGGCGAGCAAATCTGGAGAATGACACATGCCGACTGAGCCTGGTAATGCAGGCGACCGTAATTTGTCTAACGCTTCAAAAATTGCTCATGTTGTTACACTCAAGAGAGCCCCGCAAGGGGCTCTTTCGCATTTAGACATGCATCACTAAGTCCTAAGCCTTACTGATGACTCCCTTAGGCTTCAGATCGAAAGGACTGCCACCCGATACTTCCTGATACTTCATGATCCTTATTGACTCTTTGGCCAACATGGCATAGCCCTTGGAATAGAAACATCACAGTCATAAATGGCGAATACATGACTGACTATTTTCACTAACCGCAAAAACGCAAACCGACTTGCTATTTGGTAGCTTGCACATGGCGCGCGAAGTTGTTGAGTATGGCTTGCCACCCCTGCTTTTGCTGCTCTATTGAGTGCGTGCTTTCACTATCGAAGGCAACGCGCACAGTGACACCCTTGTCGCCCTCGACAAATTCAACTGTGGCATGGCGATCACCAAAGCTGTACTCAATAAGTTTATTCTCTACAATGTTGGTGTAGGTGCCGGCAAAGTCAAAGCCCATGCTGCCGTCTTTGGCTTCCATGCGAGAACTAAATTGCCCGCCCGCGCGCAAGTCAACGCTAGCTTTGGTGGTGTGCCAATCGTCAGAAGCTGCATTCCGCTGCGTTATGTCTTCCGGCGTTGTGTATGCAGACCACACTTTGGTAAGTGGCGCGTCAACAATAGTTTCGACGATAATTCTCTCAGCAGTCATTCTGTGTCCTTTCAAGCAATAGACTGCAGGATATTCTACGACATGATTTAAACTTTTAATGACACTGCTGCCCAAAAGACCAGTCAGGGCTATCACACTTTTATAACTATTTGGAACTATCTTTGTCGTGTAAGCGACTTGAACAAACAATCGGCATCCCTAAAGACTGGCAGGTGGAAAATGAAGCCCCGCGAGATAGACCAGCACGATCATTCATCGCACGCAGAGCTGCGAAGATGGGGCTATGGTACCCACTCTTTTCTCAGCCTATACAGAGGTTTCACCCATTTTCGCCAAGACTCGGTCGATGGCTATATTCCTTTTGTTGAAACCGAAAAGCTCATTCTTGTTGCCGGTGAGCCGGTTGCCTCGACAGAAGCTTTGCCTGTTTTGCTCAGGGGGCTGATGCGCCTTGCCCTTGAAAAAAAAAAACTCTGGCAATATTGCCTGCCAGTTCCAGCAGCCACAAATGCTTCCAAAAGTTGGGCTTCGACAGCGTCTATATCGGCAAAGAGCCCATCTTTGACCTAAGGGCTCTTCCCAAATACCCGAAGTCGATTCGACTGGCAGTGAACCGAGCAGAACGACTAGGCATAACCATTAAGCCATACGAAGAAAAATACTCAGCCCAATTGGAAGCGCTCTGCAACTATTGGCAAGACTCAAGAGAACTGCCGGCTTTACAGTTTCTCTTTCAGCTAAGACCACTTTATTTGCGCGAGTACAAAAAGTTCTTTCTCGCCGTCGACAAGAACGACAAGCTAATCTCATTTCTTTCTTGCTCGCCGATTTATGGCAGAAACGGCTGGTATCTGGAAGACTTGATTAGAGATGCGCAAGCACCAAATGGCACAACCGAAATGCTGATGACAAAGGCGCTAGAGAGCCTGGCTCGCGAAGGCTACGAAATGGCAACTCTCGCACTAGCGCCGCTTGCCGGAATGCCGGACAAAGACGAAAGCCATCCGAAACTCAATCAGATTTTGCGGCTGGCTTTTCGGCGGCTTTCTTTCATCTATCATTTTCAGACGCTGGAATATTTCAAAGGCAAATTCAAGCCAAGTAATTGGGAGCCCAACTATCTCTACTTCTATCCTGCTGGGTTTAATGTTACCCTGGCTCGGCAATTGTTCGAGGCGTTTCTTGGTGATAGCCTCTTTTCAATAGTACGGCACAAAGTGAGGGGTATTTTGCCGCGGCTCAAAGACTCAGCGACAAGAAAACTGAGCAAAAGACAAGAGCCCCCAAAAGCAAACGAAAGCAATTCATCTATACTAAAGAGCAAGAGTAATCAGAATTACCAAGATACGAGGGCGATTAGCTAGCCTATGGTGAGCAGCCGCGAAAGCTACTTAACTGCAACAGACTCTGCCACTGCTGCAAAGCATGAGACCCAAGCTCTGGCAAATCGGCAATCGTCGCCCAAACATCATAGACAGACAGAACGCTGTTCGTTGGGAACAGGCACCGCAAAGCGCAATTTCATTATCTACAGACCGTCTTGCACTCTGCAGCCGGCAGCAGGCAACCGGCAACAAGAAATGCCCGTCGTGCTGGCTTTGCACGGTAGCTTTTCGTCTGCCGCAGACATGATGCATCACACCAAGCTGAATAGACTCGCCGAAAGAGAAAAGTTCGTGGTGGTCTATCCAGAGCTTGGATACAGATTTGCCATTGATCTCACCGACAAACAAGCCGAGATTGAGCGCAAATTGCTTATCGACATGGTTGAATTTTTGGTCTCAAAAGAAAAGGTCGATGCTAAAAGAATCTTCGCTACCGGTTTTTCTAGCGGTGCAGACCTCTTGCACTACATTGCCACATTCAAAGAAACAGCCTCGTTGTTTAACGCTTTCGCCCCAGTCTGCTTCAATATGAGCAGTTCCTGGGCTGAGGCAATTGAGCACGATCTGCCGGTCTCGATGCTGATGGTAGGCGGCACAGATGACAAGCTCAACAAATGGGACGGCAATCCACCAAAGCTTGCCTCAGTACCTGAAACCTTTGAATTCTGGTGCCGACACAATCAAGCCACACCAATCGACGCAAGCTCTCTTGCTTTTACCAACGATGTCGATCATTTTAAGCATCGCCACACAAGCAGCGCAGCAACCACGAGTATGCAAGTTAGCGCCGCCGTCAATAATTCAACCGGGGCCGAAGTGGTACTCGCCAAAGTTGTGGGCGGCGGTCATACTTGGCCGGGGGCCGATCAGCGAAATCACCTGCTGCGGTTTATCTGCGGACCAACCCATTCATTGCATTCCGCCAACGAAATTATCTGGAGCTTCTTTTCTAATCGCCCCTAGAAATGCTCATCAATGATTTAATGTAATACAGAAAGACAAAAGGGCACTGCCGGTGGAAAACAAAGAGAAATCGAAAAAACTGCCGCCGCCTAAGGGCTGGTTAGTCGCTGGCAGTCATCCAGCCAAATACGATATGGCTATTTTTACCGATTTTAGCCATTCTGGTAAGCAGTGCGCACAAATAAGAGCAAAAGAACCCAACATCGATGGGTTTGGCACTCTGATGCAGTCAATTGATGCCTGCGGCTACACAGGCAGCCGCATTCAGCTTACAGGTTTCATTAAATCAAGCGAGCTTGTCGACTGGGCTGGGCTTTGGATGCGCGTAGACGCCGATAGTCAGATTGTCGGTTTTGACAATATGCAAAATCGCGCCATAAAAGGTGACAGTGATTGGACCCAATATAGCGTCGTTCTAGATGTGCCAGACAATAGCAGCAAAATTTCTTTTGGCGCCCTACTTAGCGGCTCCGGCTGCATATGGCTCGACGACTTCGACTTAAAAATCGTCGGACAAGACCTAGCACCGACCGATACATCATGGCAGTACCGATCCTGCGGCATCAGCTATCAAAATATAGAGCCAACAAACCTCGATTTCAAACAAGGTCTTCGCCCAAGCAACAGTGATAGCGCTATAGACTCTGCACCAGTAGGATGGTTCAAACAAAAGAGAGGCGAAGGAAACTTTGAACTCGAATTGTCTAATTTGCACGACGATGCAGAACAGGTGGCAGCAGTTCTGAAGGTCGACGGCGCCAATTGGGGAGCGCTATTGCAGGCAGTGCAAGCAAGACAGTATGTCGGTAAGCGCATTATGCTATCCGGTTCCATCAAAACAGATACACCCAAGGGTAACGCCACCTTGTTCTTACGCGCCGATGCCGGTCGCCAGCTTACTGTTTGTCACGACTATATGGAGGGTCGCGAGCTAAAGGGCACAAACGACTGGTCAAACCACGCCTGCGTTATCGACATACCAGAGGGCAGCGACAACATTTATATCGGCGGCGTGCTGAATGGCGATGGAATAGCATGGTTCAAAGATTTTACCCTGCAGGAAGTATCCAAAGACATCGCCACCACAGGTAAATATGGAGGACTCGATAAACGCAAAACCTCGGCAAAAGCCGCACAAAAACTGGATCAGCCGATGCAGCCAACAAATCTCGATTTCGAAGGCGGCAGCTACCAATCCAAAGTCAAAGCGCATTGCATGCCTGTTGGCCTACCCATTGGATGGATCGCCAGCGGCAGCAATCCCAAAGAATTCAAAATGTGCATCGACGGCTCTACGAAGTATGCTGGCAGTAAATGCGCCATGATTAAGGCGCTCAAGGAAACAGCAGAATTCGGCACTCTTATGCAAATGGTCAACGCAGACTTTGCGCTGGGCAAAAATATGAGGCTAAGCGCGCACATCAAAAGCGAAAATGCCGGTAGTGCCGCCCTATGGATGCGCATCGATGGAGCAAATGGCGAGATACTAGGCTTTGACAATATGCAAGGAAATCCGATCACCGACACCACCGATTGGAACTATTATGAGTGCGTGCTGCATGTGCCGCTCACAGCCAAGTCTATCGCCTTCGGCGTTCTGCTGGGCGGCAAGGGTTCAATCTGGATTTCGAAAGTAGCCTTAGAACAAGCCCCAGATGATGCCGAAATCACAGGTACAATTTCAGCCGCGCAAGCTCAGCAGGTGCCAGTCAACATGTCCTTCGAAGAAGACTGAGTGTTGAAATGGCAAAGTTAAAAGTCCCTGCCGAGAAGGCTACATGACAGGATCTTTCCATAAGGACTATTGCCCCAATTATTGCCTGGCCCGGTTTTGCATTGATGGCCAGACTCTGGTTCTTGCAGCCTGATAGAGGTCGATAACAGTAATCGGCACCATTTTCCGGGCTCCTCTCTCATTCAGCTTGTCAGGCATGAAGATGCGCCAATACAGCCATAATATCGGCATAAATCCAAATTCAGGTCCGAAATGCAAATCATACTGAAAACAGGACATATCCACATCGAACTCTCTCTGAAAACTCGAAATCAATTCTTCACCATCAATGCCATCGACACCCAAATCATGATAAAAGCTAGTTCCGGGTTGCAGTTCATCGGTATTGCAATTGACTTGATTGCAAACGAATTGAATAATTCGCTCGTAGAGTTTTAAATCATCAATGTTTTGCACATTACTGCTGCCATTTCTTGTCGATGTTTGAGTATCGATGTTTGAGAGCGGATGCTTGAGCCTGACTAAGACAACCGGCAAATAAGTGATGCCTGGTTCACTAGCGCCTATTTTATTTTACTGCAGACTAGGAAGGTAACATAGATAACTTATAGCCATCTCGATAATTTCTTGCGGGTAAACTTGGTGTAGACTTTATGCCATTTGCATTAAACTAGTCCATGTGCAAATTGCCCACAAGTTTAAGCAACTTGAGAGAGAAAGAGAGAGAGAAGAAAAAGCATGCCTTATACAGTAGCCACGCTACCCGATCTAGAAGAAGCGCATTTGCGCTGCTATTTTATCTTCGATGTGGCCGACTCGATCAAGCTCTCCCTGCTAAAGACGGTGAAGGGTAATGACTTTATACCAGAGCCTTTGAGCTTCACAGATGTGCCGCTGCCTGGGTATATTCAGTTTTCAGTGGCGCCACTTGCAGCGGCACTAAAGGCGGTGCCGACTCCTTTCGGTGAGCTTGAATGTCGGGTCAAGGTTTACGAGTACGGTACTGTCAGCATTCGCTTTTCCCGCCCCTTTCAGGGCACCTTTCAAGAATTTCGCAGCCTGGCTATGAAGATGCGCCTTTCTAAGGAACTTATGACTTGCGCCACGCAATTGCTTGAGGAGGTTCTGTCGGAACTGAAGCCGGCATTGAGCAAACCCCACGAAGAGTCGCAACAGAAAGACTTGCTGGAAGACTATTATGTGGCTGAAGTTCAGCGCTTTAGCACGCCTCTCACAGCTACTGAGCTAATGCAGGAGCACCGGGCGGCTATCGCTTCACTGGTCTCTTTAGAAGAGAAGGGTCTCTCTGCCATGCAAATCGATGAGGCCTTGAAGGAAGCCTATAGCTACTGCGAACATGAGCTGGCGGTATTGACCTGGGACCAGGCGTTTATCTACGATGATCGGGCAGGAGCCGCCGCCGTCAACAGTATCATCGAATTCGCCAATACGCAGCTTGTAGAATTGCGTACCTATGACAGACTGCTCGACAGACATCTTGATGAGATTTATCGTGTCAAAACCGAGCGCTTACGCACTAGCCTGTTTCAGAGTTTTACCAGCGGACGCCTTACAGCCGAGCGGCAGGCTGAACGCTTGCGGCATCTGCTCGTGGACGTGAGGGAACTTTCCGACAGGGCGACCAATGCCATAAAGATTATTGGCTGCGCCTATTATGCCAGGCTCTACGGCGGCATCTCTCAGCGCTTGAGCCTAGCGCAGTGGCAGGCTCAGGTGGAAAGCAAGCTTGATTCAGTCGGTGAGCTCTATCGCTTTGCAAACGACCAGGCAGAACTGGCCCGATCAGAATTCCTAGAGATAATAGTTATCTTGCTTATAGCCTTGGAAGTCTTGATTGGAATTTTTGGAAGACACTGATGGTTAGAAGAACATCTAAGGCTTTCTCAGCCATTATAAATGCCATTAATCTGTCAAGCGCTCTGGTCGAGCGCGAGAGCTACAACCTTACTTTGCATTTGGAAAATTGAGGAAATCAGACCATGACTATCAGTCGAAGAACTTTCTTGAATGGTTCATTAGCTCTACTTCTTGGCTCCACCTCATTCAGCGAAGTTAGTGCTAAGATTTCATTTTCATCCTACCCTTTCAAACTTGGAGTGGCATCCGGCTATCCTCGCCCTGACAGCGTAGTACTCTGGACACGACTAGCACCAGAACCAATCAAAGACGGCGGGGGACTCTCTTCCGACCCCCTAGAAGTAAAATGGGAAATCGCTCTCGATGAGGGTTTTCACAAAGTGGTGCGTAGCGGCAAGAAAATTGCTTCTGCCAGATATGCCCATAGCGTTCATGTGCAAGTGCCGGCTCTGCGACCGTCCACAACTTACTACTATCGCTTCTTTGCCGGCGATGCCGTCAGCCCGGTCGGACAAACTCGCACAGCACCTGCGCCTTCATCACTTAGCGCCGTGAGCTTCAGTTTTGCTTCTTGTCAGATGTACGAGCAAGGTTATTTCACCGCGCACAAACACATGGCTCAAGAAGATCTTGATCTGGTGCTCTTTCTTGGCGACTATATTTATGAGCACTCTTGGGGAAATAATCTAGTCCGCAAACACGAAGGTCCAGAAGTTTACTCTCTAAATCAGTATAGAAATAGATACGCCTGCTACAAAATGGACGCTGATCTACAAGCTTGCCATGCCCGTTTTCCCTGGGTGGTCACCTGGGACGATCACGAAGTAGATAATGATTATGCCAACGATCTAGCCGAGGATCTGGAGAGCAATTTTCTCAAGCGCCGAGCTGCCGCATATCAGGCGTTTTATGAACACATGCCGCTTCCCGAAACCTTTGCACCGCACAACAGCGATATGCAAATATACCAGGCTCTAGATTTCGGGAAAATGACTAGGTTTCACGTACTGGACGATAGACAATACAGAGACCATGAAGTCTGCCCAAAACCAGGGCGCGGCGGCTCTAACATCGTCGCCGATTGCCCCGAAAGACTGGACCCCAAGCGCAGCATTCTGGGCTTCAAACAAGAAGACTGGCTGGCGAAAAGCTTGAAAGATTCGCCTGCCATTTGGGACATAATAGTGCAACAGACATTGATGGCCCAGGTCGTACGCCCCGGCAGGAAATTCTGGACAGACGGCTGGGATGGCTACCCGGCAGCGCGCAAACGCTTGCTTGAAGCCGCAAGCCAGAGAGCAGGCGCGAACCCCCTCGTGGTTGGCGGAGACATACACGCATATGCTGTCGCCGATCTCAAGCTAGATTTTGACGATTCCCAAGCTCCAGTTATAGCAACCGAAATCTGCGGCACCTCAATTTCATCTCAAGGCCCAGACCTGAAAGCGACAGACGAATGGATGAAAGCCAATCCGCATATCAAATTCTTCAACGGTACATCGCGTGGTTATGTTACAGTCACCCTCAATAAAGAAGAGGCAAAGATTGCTCTACGCGCAATCGAGACAGAAAAGAGACCTGATGCAGGCATTAGCACCATAGCCAGTTTCGTGGTAGAACGAGGAAAGCCTGGCGCGAGAAGAATTGCGTCTCTCTAGGCTTCAAATTTACTCGATAATCTCTTACTGTTTTGTGAATGGAATCGCGATTATGGTAAACACGATTTATTAGGCTCTCTGGCTAATTCTGGATAGTTTCTGAGTACGGAACTCATTACCTATTGCGACTTTAGAACGGTCTGCTGAGAGACTCCTAACTCAGCCAGTTAAAGTAACAGCTATAGCAGAGCATGACTCGCACCAGGTCTACTTTGTGTGTTGTTTCTCTTCCAGCCGATTTAGCTCACTCACGGCGTTGTCAAATCTACTCTGAAAATCTTTGTAGGCAAGACGAAATAGAAAATCGAAAGAATGAGGTACTGCGATACAGACGACGACGACAGCACACAAAGCCAAAGTCCATCTCAGATAAATTCGGCTTCGATTAGTCATAGAGCTGCGGACAGCCTCACAGAAGCCCCCTGCACGGCGGGGAACGCGAGAACCATCTGTGCCTGTTTAGAATAGATTCGCATACGCCGAATACTCATTTGTTCCTCGTGTTCTTATTGAAGCTTAAAAGCTCATCTACATTGTAGCAAGCAGAATCTTATTACTGTCTTGCTGCGAGCATTGCGAGACAGCCGAGCAACTGCACCTGCATGCCAGCCAAAGCTCACAACCTCAGCACAATCGACTGCTGCAAATCAAACTGGCTCTGGAAGGCAGTTCCGGACTACCACAATTGAATATCTCAACAAGCCGTTGACCAAATTGCCATTACGGTCTGTATGTCTCTCTTACTCGGTTTCAGCTGATTTGACTTCCAATACATCAAGTCTTTGCCAAATGGAGAATGCCCGTCGATTCCTAAGGCATGCCCAAACTCATGAGCAACCAGGCTACGAAACTTATCCTGCGCAAACGATGACTTAATGCTGCTTTCGGGCATGACTGCCAGAATGGAAATTACAGCCTTAGAAATCACTTCCTCTCCTTGCAAGATAAATTGCGTAACTGCACCAGCACTAGGATTGCCCAGCACAGGTGTCTTGACAAAAGTCACATCCGCGTCGGCATCAGAATAGCTCTGTTCAATCACAATAGGAACCTCGCCATCAATCCAAGTTTTGCAAGAATCAAAAATCAGCTTTGTGGTTTCATTGTCAAAACCCTTTTCCTTGCTCTGCTCGACAAATACCTTCAACTGACAGCCCTTCGGCCATCTAAGCCTTCTTGTAAGAGCCGGACCATACTCGACCATATCGAGATCAAACTTACTAACACACTCAATATGTTCCTTGACTCCGTCAATTAAATAACGCAAAGACTCTACTCGGGCATCAGATGGATTCTTCCGAGCAAATTCTTCCGAGCAAATTCCTCATACAGCGCAACAGAGCCTGAGAACAGCCGCAGCGAACGCTGCCGATCTTCCTGAAAGTCGGCACATAGCACCCAATCATACTTTACAAAAACAGCTAGATCACTTGCCTCTAGCAGGTCAATACTCTGCTCATACAGAAGATCAGCCGCAGAGAATTCGCCTCTATCTCTGCAGAAATTTGCAGATTCGTAAATACCAATCTTTCCTCCGCATAGACGCTGAAGGAATCTATAAATCGCTTCCTAGACTCAGTCAAATAGAGCCATCGGTCTGCTGGTTCTTGGATTAAATTGTAGCCGCTGCGAGCGACCAAAGCATAAGAGACAAATAGCCAAACTGACTAGTCGCCCTCCTCCCATCCTTCGAACAATTCCCAATCAGTAGCGTCTGCATCAGCAATGATCTCGGGAATAGTCGCCAGAGCTGCCTTAGGCAGTAAGTACTCTCCGCTCTCTCCATCGAAAACCACGCCTGCGGTTAGCTCGGCGAGCACTGCAGCAAACGCCCAGCTGATGACTAATTCGCCTGACCTGCGATAGTTTATCTCTAGAACCCGTCGGCAGTTCTGCAACACCCTGTCGATGTCTTGGTCGGCCAGGTACTTCCGAGCCTCTACCTGCGCCTGCTTAGCCAGTAATTTCTCAAAGAAGCTTAGCTTGGGCGGATTCTGCACACTTTTGAGCTCTTTGGCAAAATCGAATTCTGCCCCCCCGCACTCAAAGCCAATCATATAGTCGGTATCGCGGCAAGACGCAGGACCAACAGATACCATCCTCATTTTGATTGGTAGGAAGCCACCATGTGTCTCATCATCAAAATCAAAGCCGGGACTTAATTCACAAACAAGTCCAAAATCAGCCAGTCGTGCGATTACTCTTGCTGCCAAACCAGCCTTAAACTCGGGCGCGTAAACATATAGATCAAGACTCATTAATTCACCAAAGGTTTTACGAACTGCCAGCGCTGACTAAAGGAGGCAAGTAGAGCGGTGACGAAGAATGCCACACTGATTATAAATGCTAGCATAAAGAGTGGAGAAGCACGCGTAACTGGAGGAGTGAACACAAATAGCGACTTTCGCTTATTTGATTTTCTAGCGTGTCTCTCACCATTTCGCCTCAAATAGTGAACGCAACGGCCAACTTGCCTTGATGCTTTTCTACAAGATCTTTTAAGCCGAGCCGATCAAACAGCTTGGCCATTTTACAGAAGAATGATCGAATAAAGCCCTTGATAAAACCCATTCAGCGACAGTCACACCTTTTGCTTCAATTTTGGCAGAAAAAGCCTGGGAAGAATAATTCGATAGGGATCGAAGCCAATGACTGATATGGTTATCCAAGCCGCTGATCTCTTTACCCATCATCTGCCCCAGAACAAACCGCAATGCACCACATACGGTGCACGGATCACACCACCAAGAATTGCGCCGTTCGCGCCCGGCAATTTCGACTCTCGTCGCTCATTGACGACGCCGTTCTAGTAACATCGGTCTAGCAACATCACTACCGCCATGCTAACATGCAAACACATATCCACATGCACAGGCATTTACATATAAAGATCTGCAAGTTTATTGCGCGCACCCTTGATATAACGACTGATACATTTGATATAAAAATCCGACCTAGTTGATGCATTATTAATGCCAGTGTTAGGTGGCAGCCAGTCGACTCTTCGGTTACGCTAAACAGAAAGTGCCCGTTCGCGATTAGATTTGCAAGCAATACAGGAGTTGTCCGCGTGCCTTTGCCCGTCATCCGTTACCTGTGCACCTGTGGTCTGGCGCTGAGCCTAAGCATCAGCGCACCGCTGGCTGCTCTAGCAGCCGATACTCCGACCGAAGGCACCACGCCCTCGGTGCTGCGCAGCACCGTTACACAGACCGAGGTCAAGCATCCACAAGGACCGACCGTCAACGCCGGCGACGTGCGTGAGGTGCCCACAGACACCACCTTAGAGATGTATCTTTCTACAGAGATTGCCGCCGACGCCAACGCAAAGGGCGATGAGTTTTTTGGCAAAATCAGCAAGGACGTGCTGGTGGATGGGCAGTTGGTGATACCCAAGGGCACGAAAGTGCATGGGGTACTCAGCACAGTGGAAGGTCCCAAGCGCGCCGGCCGCAACGGCTACATCAACGCACGCTTTGATTATCTAATCACGCCAGACGGGCGCGAAGTAAAAATTGAGGGCAACAGCACAACGCGAGACTCAAAGGTCAAGGCCGCCGCCAAGGTCGTCGGGCGCGCAGCGGGCTATACCGCGGTGGGCGGCGTAGTGGGCACAGTAATAGTGTTGCAATTTGGCGGTCTTGCAGCTGCGGCAGCCAGCCACGGCTACACCCTGGCCGGTGGAGCGGCAATTGGCGGGGCCGCCGGACTGACAGTCGCCATGCTGACCAAAGGTAAAGATGTCTTGCTTAGACCCGGCGCAGAAATGCATGTCAAATTGAGCGAGCCGCTTACGCTGCCCACTATGACCATGCCCGATGAAACAGCAGAAGATTTCTGTCCCCCTGGTCTAAAGGTAAAGGTGGCAAGCATGCGCATTAACCACCACCCGGCTGACATATTGACCGACATCACTCTCACACTCGACATTACTAATGAAACCGATAATACGTTCTCAGCATTTGAAATCGGTCTAGAAGACGAGCAGGGCAAGGTATTCTTCCCCTCTCCGCTTGGCGATTCGAGCATTTGGTCAGACAAAATCAAACCCAGCAGTCACTTCAATGACAAAATGACCTTCAGTGTGGAAAACAGCAAGAGCCCCCACAAGCTGGTATTTTTCAAGCCGTTTTCGCGCGATCCGCTGGCCAAGTTCACCCTTACCGATGCCATGCTGGCAAGCGGTAAAGCAAGCAACAAAGCCAACCACAAAGGCAATCCCGACTCAGCCGCTGAAACACACAAGCCCGACTCAGCCGCGCAATAGCACCGCTGACGATGCCGCCCCGCTTATTTCTTCGCTGACCAGGCTGTCGCTGCACGGGTAAAGGCAGTCAAGGCGGCTTTTGCCCAAAAGACTAAATGCAAATTATCTTGCAACCTATCTTTCGAAAACACCAAGAAATGGATGATCACTTTGCCGTCACAATCTTGGTGTATGGTGACGGTTACTATGGAATTAGCAACTAATGCATTGATGAAACCGTTAAAAACACTAGCACTGTGCTGCGGCGCCATTCAGCTTGTACTGTCTTTGGCAGGCTGTCATACGGCGCATAACAGCAAAGAAGAATTGCATGAGACCAGCCATGTCGGCAAGTCGCTTGACAAAGAGCAGGCGCCGAGTGGCGAAGAAGCAGCGCATACGACTTACCAAGTCAGCAAACCCCTTGTCAAAGACCTAACGCTGAATGATGAATATGTTTGCCAAATTAGAGCCATTCAACATATTGAGATTCGTACATTAGAGAAGGGCTACCTGCAAAGTGTACTGATAGACGAAGGACAAACTGTTCATCAGGGACAATTGCTTTTTCAAATAAAGCCCAGTGTCTATCAAGCTGATGTTCAAAAATCAGAAGCAGAAGTCGAGCTTTCAAAAATCGAGCTAGAGAACAACCAGGCTCTAGTCGAAAAGGATATTATTTCCGCCACCGAAGCCGCCATGTCAGCCGCCAAACTGGCGAAAGTAAAAGCAGAACTAGAGCTAGCCAAAACGCATTTAGGCTTTACCGAAATTAGAGCACCGTTTGACGGACTGATCGGCCGCTTTGGTGACATTAGGTTGGGCAGTCTGCTGGAAGAAAACCAACTGCTGACCACTTTAAGCGATACCCATCGACTTTGGGTGTACTTCAATGTGCCCGAAGCTCAGTACCTAGATTATATGAAGAACAGAAGAAAAGGCGTATCACAGAAGGTTCAACTAGAGCTCGCCAACAAAGAAATCTATCCTGAACCTGGAACAATAGAAACCATTCAATCCGACTTCAATAGCACTTCGGGCAACATTGCCTTTAGAGCGAGCTTTAATAACCCACACGGACTACTGCGGTATGGGCAAACAGGCAAAATACTGTGGCCCAAGAAAATCAGTCAGGCTGTCATTGTGCCCCAGAAATCAACCTATGAAATTCTAGATAAACGCTTTGTTTATGTTGTCGACAAAGACGGTGTAATTCACGAACGTGAAATAAAAGTAGCCAAAGAGGAACCCAATATCTATGTTGTGGCCTCTGGAATAAGCCCTGATGAAATGTACCTGCTTGAGCGGCAGAACAAGCTAGATAAAGGCGACAAAATCAGTTACCAACTGATTGAACCCCAACGCGCAATTGAGAGTTTAAAACTATATGCAGAGTAATTTAGAGCTGAGTAATTTAGGTTCGGCCGGCTATGTTTCGTAATATTCTCAAACGGCCGGTACTCGGGATTGTCATCTCGATCTTGATCGTTTTTCTCGGCTGTTTGTCAATTGTGCAGCTGCCAATTTCGCAGTTTCCCAAAATTGCGCCAACCGTCGTCAACCTCTTTATCGCCTACCCCGGCGCCAGTGCCAAAGTGCTCACCGACTCAACCTTGGTACCGCTAGAGGCAGCCATCAACGGTGTGCAAGGCATGCGCTATATGGTTTCTGATGCCACCAGTGCCGGTGAAGCCACAGTGCGTGTAGTGTTTGAACCAGGTACCGACCCCAACCAAGCGGTAGTCAGCGTCAAAACCAGAGTTGATCAGGTGATGACCTCCTTACCTGATCTCGTTCAGCGAGAAGGGGTCATCATTTTGCCTCTTCAGCCATCCATGCTCATGTATGTGAACTTGTACTCTGATTCCGACTCTTTCGATCAGAAGTACCTGTTCAACTATGCCTATACCAAGCTAATACCCGAGATTCAACGTATTACCGGTGTAGCCAACGCAAGCTTACTGGGCAGCAGAACCTACGCTATGAGGCTTTGGCTAAAGCCAGACCGCATGCGTGCTTACAATATTTCTTCTGAAGAAGTAGTCGCAGCCGTCAAAGCTCAGAGTCTTATTGCCCGCCCCGGCAGACTAGGCATCAGCTCTGGTAAAAAAGCCCAAGCTACTGAATATGTTCTTAACTATGTCGGCCGCTATACCGAGCCTGAGCAGTACGAAAATATCATCATTAGAAGCTCTGAGTTTGGTGAAATGGTCAAACTCAAAGACATTGCCACCGTGCAGTTAGGCAGCGAGTTTTATGATATTTACACTAACTTGGATGGAAAAGCCTCCGCCTCTATAGTATTGAAACAAACACCGAACAGCAACGGCAGAGAAGTAATCAGAAAGGTCAAAGAGAAAATCAAAGAACTTTCTAAGGCGTTTCCAGACGGCATACATGTACAGTACAGCTACGATGTTTCCAAGTTCTTGGACGCCTCGATCGAGCAGGTCATTGATACCATTCGCGATGCGTTTATTCTGGTCACCTTGGTAGTCTTTCTCTTTCTAGGCGACTGGCGTTCCACAGTCATTCCAGTCATAGCAGTGCCTATCTCTCTAGTCGGTGCCTTTTCAGTGCTGGCAATGTTTGGTATGTCCATCAACCTGATTACCTTATTTGCCGTGGTACTGGCCATCGGTATCGTCGTTGATGATGCCATTGTTGTGATTGAAGCCGTGCACAGCAATATGGAGAAAGACCACTCGCTCTCGCCTTATGCGGCCACGCAAAAAGCCATGGGCGAGCTAGGAAGCGCCATTCTAGCCATTACACTGGTGATGATTTCGGTGTTTGTGCCTATCGCCTTCATTGACGGTCCGGTGGGTGTATTTTACCGACAGTTTTCGATCACGATGTCCAGCGCTATCGTCATTTCAGCTTTGGTGGCTTTAACTCTAACGCCTGTTCTATGCGCCATGTTTCTCAAAAGCCATTCTGGACACAAGTCATCTTTCAACGTATTCAGATGGTTTATCGGCCAATTCAACGCTCTTTTCGAACTACTGACCCGAGCCTACATGTGGGTCCTTGAGCGTACCGTCACTCAAAGAATCATATGCCTCGGTGTCATCCTATTGTTTTCCGGCGGCATTTATTACATGAGCGAACAGGTTTCCTCGGGCTTTGTACCAAATGAAGACCAAGGCACCATATACGCTATTGTTCAAACACCACCAGGGTCTTCGCTGGAATATACAAACAAAGTCATGGGCCAGCTGCAACAGCTGACCAAAAAAATTGACGGAGTACACTCAGTTACTTCGATGGCAGGCTACGAAATTATGACGGAAGGTAGGGGCTCCAACGCCGGAACCTGCCTTATAAACCTCAAAAACTGGGATGAACGTAGAGAAAACGTCCATGAAATCATCGAAGAGTTAGAGCATAAAGCAGTTGGCTTGGGCGGCACGGTCGAATTCTTCGAGCCGCCGGCAATTCCCGGCTTTGGCTCTTCTGGTGGATTTTCGTTGCGCTTGCTGGATAAAACCGGCGATTTGCGCTACCCCGAGTTGGAAACCGCCACTCAGCAGTTTATGAAAAACCTGAGAAAGCGCAAAGAGATTTCAGGTCTGTTTACCTTCTACAATGCCTCATATCCTCAATATGAAATCAAGATCGATAACCAAATAGCCATGCAGAAGGGTGTGGCAATTGACACGGCTATGAAAAACCTGGACGTTCTAAACAGCGGCTCTTATGAGCAAGGTTTCGTCAAATTTGGACGATTCTTTAAGGTGTTCACCCAGGCAGCCCCTGAGTACCGCAGAAATCTGGATGATCTGAGGAACCAGTTTGTCAAAAATGAACAAGGTGATATGGTGCCCTACTCTTCGTTTATGACCCTGGAAAAGACAAAAGGCGCCAACGAAATCACACGCTATAACATGTACAACTCCGCCGCCATCAGAGGCTTCCCCGCCAAAGGCTATACGTCTGGTGATGCCATTCAGGCAATTCGCGAAGTGGCTAAAGACACCTTATCCCGCGAATTCGACATTGCCTGGGAAGACTTGTCCTTCGACGAAGCGAAACGCGGAAATGAGTTTATTGTCATTTCTTTGATAGTTGTACTCTTTGTTTACCTGGTGCTAGCCGCCCAATACGAGAGCTTTGTACTGCCGCTCGCCGTGCTCTTTTCCCTGCCGGTAGGTGTTTTCGGCTCCTTCACTATGCTAAGGATGATGGGGCTGGCAAACGATGTCTATGCACAAATTGCCATCATTACCCTGCTGGGACTGCTGGGTAAAAACGCCGTGCTGATCGTCGAGTTTGCGGTACAAAAACGTAACGAAGGCTTGTCGCTGCGAGCCGCGGCCCTGGAAGGCGCCAAGATGCGCTTTAGACCTATCTTGATGACGTCTTTCGCCTTCGTCGCCGGTCTTATCCCTCTGGTGTTATCAGAAGGCGCCGGGGCAGTGGGCAACAAAACCCTTGGTTCGTCCGCCATGGGCGGCATGATTACAGGCACGGTCATCGGCGTCTTAATTATTCCAGGACTCTACTTTCTCTTCGCCACCATGGTTGATGGCAAAAACCTGCTAAGAGATGAAACTCATACAAGTATCACAGAATCGATTGCAAGCAACAGAAGGAGACCGCGGAGTAAACACAGAAAGCTAAAGGCACGACTAAAATTACTGATGAGACGAATCAAGCATAAGAATTAGTCAGTGGAAAATGAGCAGAATAGGCATCAAAAAAATAATTAGTCTTTCAACACTCATAACCTTTACGGGAGTGCTTCATGCGCCCGCATTTGCAAAATCGTGGTTTCATCCACTGAAGCTAATGGAGAAAAAGGAGACAGTAAATGTACCGAAGGAGTATGACACTCCGCAGGTGTCGGACACTATCCGCTTAAGTGGAGGTGTCAGTGCGGCTTCCATTAGCTGGCGGCAATTTTTCTCTGATCCCGACCTTGTCCACCTGATTGAAACAGCGCTGGCAAACAACCAAGAATTCAATATTGCCCTGCAAGATATTGAAATCGCCGCCAATGAAGTACAAGAAAAACAAGGTGAGTACTTGCCAAAAGTGGGCTTGGGATTCGGCGGCAGTTACATCAAACCATCAGAAAACACACCCGAAGGCGTGTTAGATAAAATTGTCGAGAAAGGCTTTTATAGATATCCTGATTTCAACCTAAATCTAGGCCCTTCTATGAGCTGGGAAGTGGATATCTGGAGAAGATTGAGAAACGCCAAAGATGCAGCCAGAATGCGTATGGCTGCTCAATACGAGGTGCGGAATTTTCTAATTTCTAGGTTGGTTACCGAAATTGCGCGCAACTATTATGAACTGATGGCCCTGGATACCGCTTTGAAGATACTCGATGAGAACATTAGCATCCAAGAAGCTGCTTTTCTCAAAATGCAAATCTTGAAGCGATACGGAAAATCAAACCAGCTAGCGGTCAATCGTTTTGAAGCCCAATTAAACAAGACTAGAAGCCAGCGGTTTGAAACCAAACAGAACATTGTTGAAAAAGAGAATCGCCTCAAGTTCCTCTCCGGTATCTACAATGATGGGCCGATCGTCAGACACTCTGAACAGTTGATGGCAATGCCGGTTGATGAATTGCAGACTGGGGTATCTACTCAACTTTTGGAAAACCGTGCCGACATACGGCAGGCTGAAGCGGCAATTAAGGCGGCAAAGCTCGATCTGAAAAGTGTCAAGGCTCAGCTCTTGCCTAATCTGACGATTAGAGCAGGGGTTGGCTTTTCGGGCTTTAGCCCGCAACTGCTATTTCACCCAGAGTCATTGTTTTACAATGCTATCGGTGATGTGATGGTTCCATTGATCAACCGCAAGGCAATTCTTGCACGAATAAAGACAGCCGATGCCCTGCAAACTCAGGCGGTCTTGAACTATGAACAGACCTTGCTGAAAGCCTACACCGACGTGCTAAATCAGGTGGCAAACATCAAGAACATGCAGCAAGCATTCGAAGCCAAACGAAAAGAAGTGATCTTACTTGAAGAGGCTATAGTTAAGGCAAACAGCCTGTTTAAGTACGCAAAAGCCACTTACATCGAAGTATTGCTCACCCAGGAAGAAAAGCTGATTGCCGAAAAGGAACAGGTCGAGGTAAAGATGAACCTGATCGGGTCGAAAATCAACCTCTATCGAGCGCTCGGGGGCGGCTGGAGATAAAACTGCAGCTAGCCGAGCGAAAATCGAGGCGATTTCACATCTAAGAAAATTGGCTTTATGATTCTGGGGTAGACCCAAATGAAGAGTCAAATTGACTCACAGCCTATTAAGGCAGAATTTTCTGCAGGAATGATTCATTTCAAATCGTTGGTAAGCTGGTAATAACATTCCTCAATTGACACCTGCCAACTCGATTATCATGCCGACAATCAGACACATTATTTTTGCAGCCCTTTTCTGCTTGCTAGTCGCCACACAGGGGGTTGTCTCACAGGGGCTTGGCTCACAGGTAGCAAGCGCACAAGTGGGTGATTTCGACAAGCAACCGCCTGTAGCTCCAAACTCTGGAATACTGCGAAATGAAAATCCTTTCGGTACCTGTGGCAATGCAGAATCAGTTTCCTTCGAGCCAAGGATCAATCTTATTGAAATCGTAAAAATACCCCAAGTCTATTTCAAGCAGACAATAGCTATTGAAGGACAGCTAAAAGAAGAAAATGGCTCCTATTATCTCTATCCACTGGATTTGCCAGAAAAGAGCACTGATAACTCAGCCAGACTGCAAATTCGCTTTGATAACCTAGATACAATTTCAGCATCCAAGATCAAGAAAGACCATTTTCAAGCTGGGGAGAAATCGCCAACTCGCCAACTATGTAAGGACTTTATCGGTTCTGCCGTTCTATTGAGGGGCTATCTAGAGCCCGACATGCAATTCAACGCACACAATTTGAAAGAACTAGATTCACTAGATGAACCATGCAATATTGTCTCTCCGGAGACGTCCTTGATTTTCGCCCCGAGACTCTAACCAATAGCCACAAAGCACAGCAATTATATTCACAAACAAAACCTCCAGCATACCCCACAATTCCAATGACAAAAGAGCCCAATCCTTCCACCATTGAGGCATCTCAAGGCAAAGCACTGAGACCTAGCCGCCAACATTAAGCCCCCCAAATGGCAAAGCCGCCAACATCTTGTATACTCCCCTCCCGGTGCATGGGGTGGCTCTTTTGCTATTCAACAGCTTCGATTATTTGATTTTTCTGCCCTTGGTGGCGGCCGCCTATTGGCTGACACCGGCAAAGCTGCGCATCCCGCTTCTGGTAGCCGCCAGTTACTACTTCTACATGCACTCTTTCCGCATTTACGGGCTGCTTTTGGGCGGTCTCACCCTGGCCAACTATCTAATTGGGCTGGGTCTGGCTAAACCGGCGCTGCAAAACAAGCCCAGCCAAAAGCGCCTCTTACTTATCGCCGGCATCGCCTTCAACCTTGGCATGTTGGCGCTATTCAAATACACAAACCTATTACTCGACACCCTCAACAGCGCCCTTAGCGCCATGGGCGCCGCTTTGCACAGCGAGTTTTTCAAGTCTACCGGTGTACAAGACCTGCCCATCATATTGCCCCTGGGCATTTCCTTTTTTGTCTTCGAGTTCATTCATTACATTACCGACGTGCACAAAGGCAGCAAGCCGGTGCGCAATCCGCTGCGCTTTGCTCTATTTGCATCTTTCTTCCCTTCGCAAATTGCAGGGCCGATCAAACGCTACCAAGATTTTGACAAACAGCTAGAAGACCCAGCAAAACTCAAGGTGACCGAAAGCCAGCTCACCGAAGGTCTCTGGCTTATCGCCCGCGGACTTTTCAAAAAAGTGGCCTTGGGCGACAATCTGGCGCCGATTGTGCAAGCTGGTTTTGCCAACCCCCAGCTCATGAGCAGTACCGACGCCTGGATAGCCGCACTGGCTTTTGCTTTTCAGATTTATTACGACTTTTCAGGTTATACCGATATCGGTAGAGGATCAGCCATGCTCTTCGGCTTTTCTTTACCGGAAAACTTCAACATGCCCTATATTGCCCGCTCGCTCAAAGATTTCTGGCACCGTTGGCACATTAGCCTATCCACCTGGCTGAGAGATTATCTCTACATTCCCATGGGCGGGTCCAAAAAAGGCGAAGCTTCCACCCTGGGCAATCTGTTCATGACCATGGTCCTGGGCGGGTTGTGGCACGGAGCCTCTTGGACCTTCTTGATTTGGGGAGCCTTCCACGGACTGGGACTGGCAATCAACCGCATTTGGGAAGCTTTTTTAGCCAAACACCCCGTTCTCAAGCAAGCAGGCGAAAGCCTTGCCGGACAGACCCTGGCTTACATAGTAACCATGCTTACCGTTCTGGTTGGCTGGGTACTCTTCTATGCCCAAAGTTTGCCCCAGGCTTTAGCGGTTCTACAAGCCATGTTCAGCCCTCAGGCCGGCTCTGAAACCTGCCAGGTCAGCCACCTGCTCACGCAATCGACCTTGATACCAGCAGCGGTGCTTTATGCCCTCACTATTCCTTCACTGAAAATCTATAATTCTCTGGCAGCAATTTCCAATTTAGCAAATCAAAGCCCCCAGCAACTTACCAGCTTGAGCAGAGGCTCCCATGCTTTTGCACTCACTGTAGTTCTAATTATGACTTTAGAACTGGCTCCCCGTATGGCGTCTCCCTTTATCTATTTCCAGTTTTAAATCATGACCCAACAAACTCTAGTCGAGAAATCTGAAGCAGCACCCGTCGCGGCAAACGCGTCGCCCACTGCACGAACATCGTCCCCAGAAAATCAGGTCAAGCAAAATCAAGCTGCCCAAGCCTCGGCATCACAGCTTGAGCAGCAGCTCAAGAGACCAAAGCCTGTAAAGACCATAATTGCTGCCGCTGCGGCAATCGCACTTGGTTTATTTTGCACCGAAAGACTTCTGGTACTGACTGGTCTGGGGCAAGAAGAATACATCAGACCAGATGCCTTATTTGGCATCGCTCATATCGAGGGCAAAGACGTCACTTTCAAATCGGAAGGCTTTTCACGCGGCAAGTTCAGCGCTGCCGGGCTGCGCGACCGTGACTATCTTTTGAGCAAAGATGCCGACACAAGGCGCCTAGCATTTTTAGGCGACAGCAAAACCGAAGGCATGCAAGTGCCAATGCCTGAAAACTTTGTCAAACTAATCGAAGCCGATCTAAACCAGTTGGCTAAGGAAAAGAAAGCACCGGAAAAATGGCAAGCCATCAACTTTGCCACTGCTGGTAATGGCACTCTCGTCGAGCTTTTGCACTATCTGAGCCGAGTCAAGCACTATAGCCCCGACCTGACGGTTTTGGTCTATAACTATGGCGATTCAGGCGAGAACGGACAAGCCGGGGCAATAAACAGCAAGTTAGCTAGACCGGCTGTAATAGTAAAAAATGACGGCGCTCTAGAACTTTCTTTTGAAGAATTAGACAAATGGTTGCTTAGCGAAAACACGCAGTTCAAACTCAAGACCGCCGAATGGCGCAAGAATTCAAGGCTATTTCAGATGTTCTTAGACTTTGATTTCAATATGCGCACAGAAAACCCCATATATGGAAAGGCGAGCGAAGCCGTTGCCAGCCTCTTCAAAAACAATGACAAACCTGTAGACCTTTTGGCAGATCAAAAAGTCAAAAATGAAAGAGCCTATCTGATAAACGAGTTTAACCGTTTGGCTGCTCAAATCGAACCGACACCTATTCTCAAACCGCGCTCGGCAGACTTAGACCAGAGAGCCATTTCGGTAGAAAGCAAGACCTATGCAGCCATTGACCAAGAACATCACCGCAACACCGAGCTAACCGTAAAACTAGTGCGCATGCTCAATAAAGCCTGTGCCGAGAACGGTTCCAAGCTTTTGGTCGTGACTTTACCGGTGCCCGATAACTGTACCTTTTATCAGTGGGAAGTTAGGGCGTTGAAAGAAGCCGCTAAAAGGGAAAAATTTGAAGTACTGGATACCAATCAAAAATTTCCCCGACTGAAACCCATGGAAGCCAATCCCTACTATTACACCGCTCACTTCTCTCCAGTCGGGCACCGAGTGATTGCGGACATCATAATGGCAAAGCTATTGCATTAGGCACGTGGACAATTCAGCTGCAAACATTGGTACCTATCATTTCGCTCCTGGTGACTTGATAGACCGAGATTACGAAGTAATCCAAATGCTGGGCGCCGGCGGCGCCGGGCAGGTCTATCTGGTCGAACACCGTTCGCTGGCTAGACAAGCCGCACTGAAATTGCTCAATACCCGCAACATAGATGAAACAGCCTGGCGCCGTTTCACCTACGAAGCACAGCTTATCGGCAAACTGCAACACCCAAACATCATTCAGGTTTACAACTTTGGCATTCACGAAAATCGGCTGCCTTACTATGTTATGGAGCTGGTGAAGGGCGAACCGCTAGACTCTAATCTAAAGAAGCTCGGACCGGTTGGCACGCTCGAGGCAGTGGAACTGCTCATGGATGTTTGCAGCGCCCTTTCTTACGCCCATGGCAAAGGCATCGTGCATCGCGATATCAAACCAGGCAATATTATTCTGGTTGAAAGCCCAGACGGTAGAGGCTACCGCGCCAAACTTCTCGACTTTGGCATAGCCAAACTGCGCAGCAAGCAAAATTTAGAAACGCAAGGACTGACCCAAGCTGGCGAGGTGGTGGGCAGCCCCCTCTATATGAGCCCAGAACAGTGCCAGGGCTTAGACGTAGACGAGCGCAGCGACATCTATTCGCTGGGCTGCAGCATCTTCGAAATTTTGACAGGCACAGTGCCATTTAGAGGCGAAAATGTCTTTGCCACAGTGATGATGCATTTCAACGAGGCTCCGCCAAAATTAGCCGATCGGCTTCCTGATGAATACTTCCCACCCAGGCTGGAAGAGCTAGTCGCCCGTTGTCTTGAGAAGAATCCGGATGAACGGATTAAGTCTATGGATGAAGTTTTGACATGGCTGGAAGAGATTTACGAAACACTAAAGCGGAATTTGGGAAAGGCGGCCCGGGGTAAAGAAAGTGACCTAACGCGGCTGAGCATGCCGGTTAAGAGCGAAGCTGAGCTCAAAACTGAAAGAGTAAGGGAAGCAAAGAAAAAAAACAGCATCTATAAAATGGTCGTAATCGGCGGTGTTTTAGCTGTGGCAACAATTGCTGTTAGCTGTATCACTTTATTTAAGCCGAAGCCCAAAATTTCCAAACTAGATATAGAAACAATTACAGCCGTCAATGAAAAGCCTGCAGTAGACAACTCCACAAAAGCCGGCAGCTTCCTCGTAAAGATTGAAACCGACAAAAATAAAGTACACCACAGGTATTACAAGTTTCCTCTCAAAGACGGCATCAAGATGGGCACTTTCCATATTCAATTTGGGCCATACAAAGCCATGGTCAAAAACCCACCAGACTTAGTTGTCCCCTTGGGCGCTTTAGTAAAATTCACCCCTTCTATAGAATTTTGTTCGCACCCAAGCTATTTCAGAGCATTCGACAGCACCCTCTTGAACGAGATAAATTTCACATCTGATCATGGCGGCTCCAATACTATGTTCGATGAACTAGGGGCCTCGGCAAAGCGCTGCCTTAACGAGTTACAGCCTTCAGTGCATCTTACCACTCTAATTCTTGATGATTCAGACCTGACTGACACTGACCTGGAAATGCTAAACGATAAATTCCCTAAACTAACCCAACTCTCGATTAGGGGCTGCGATATAACTCCCAACGGCCTGGCTCAATCAAAACTTGCAAGCAGACTTAGGCATCTAGAGTTTGATAATACTTCAGGCGGTGACTTGACCTTACTACTAAAGAAGCTGTCAGAGAATGGACAACTGGTAGGTCTAGACTTGAGAGGAAAAAAGCTGACCGACGAACAGTTTCAGTATATTCTCGCTACCCCAAAGCTGGACTATGCTGCTCTGATTGCGTCAGGTATAGATGATCAACGCGCTATCGCCTTGCTGAAGCGTTTTCCCAAGCTTAGGCATTTCAATTTTAGACGAAATCAAGTAACTGAAGCTATTGTGCCAACGCTGTTGCAGCAGAAACATCTTGATTGGTTCGACCTACCCGAGGCTGGCTGGTCACAGAAGAGCAAGGATGCGTTGAAAAAAGGTTTACCCGAAGCAAAATTCGCCTTTTGGGATGACAAAATCAAAGAAGCGGACTGGGCCAAGTAACCACTGGCAGTATTTCCAGCTTGGCTATAATCTAGCCTTATGCATTCCCATTCAGAACATTTGGCACCAATCAATAAAATAATCACCAACGGCGGCAAAGGCAGAATGCCCATAAGCCTGGCGGCTGGCTTTATTTTACTTAGCACAAACCTACTCATAACAGCACCGGTTCTCGCCCAGGGCAAACAAATCGCCGGGCAAACCCAGGCAGCGGGCGTTTCGGATAAGGCAATCGCCAAGGACCAAAAGCCCAAATTAAGCTTTCCCCTTAAGTTCAGTTTGCCCAACCCTGCCCAGTTCAGGGTCTCAAAGAAAGCCAAGGATAAGGATTCTAAAAGTAAAGCCCCTAGAGTCAGCGGCGAATGGTCGCCTTACGGCAATATCTTTGAAATCAATTCGGCGCGCAAGCTGAGTTTTGAAGACAAATTGCGCCACAAGACCATCGAAATGAGGCTCATTTACCCCACAGCGCCCGGCAACTATCCAGTGATAATCTTTTCGCACGGGGCCGGTGGTTCTAAAGATGCCTACACCCAGCTCACCGAATATATAGCCGCACGCGGCTATATTTGCATTCAGCCCACCCATGACGACAGCATAGGCAAGCTCAAACTAAAGAAAAAGAACGCTGGATTTGGCGACGCCCTGGCCACGACCAACGACCAGCGTTATTGGATCAGCCGGGCGCGCGACATCGAAGCCACCCTTGATGGTCTCGATATGATTGCCACCAACCTTCCCAGCGGCGTCACCATGAACAAAGAAGCCATAGGTATGGGCGGACACTCATTTGGCGCCTTTACCACATTGATTTTGGCTGGTGCGCCGGTCAATATACCGGTCAACCTCAGCCCTGGTTATGGCGGTTTGACCGACTTCGGCGACAAGCGCATCAAAGCCTTTTTAGTCTTAAGCGGTCAGGGAACGGGCAAAGTCGGTCTTTGCTTTCCTGGTAAAGAAAGTTATGGTGCCATCAAGGCGCCTATGATGGTCATGACGGGCTCGCGCGATAAGGGTCAGAGGGGTCAGCCGCCCACCTGGCGAATGGAACCATTCACATACGCAGGCGGTGGCAATAAGCACCTTCTCTACATCGAAGGGGCCAACCATCTCACCTTTACCGGCAATATCTTTACTCGAACAATTGACAACGACAAGAAAGACAAGAAAAGCCTAAAGCTTTTCTCAAGTATGGTTCAGAACCACATAGACTCGGGACTAGCTAAAGCGGCAGAATATAATGCTAAGACCAAGCCGCTTTTTCCTTATGTGCAAAAGGCTGGGTTGGCTTTCTATGATGCTTACCTGAAGAATGAACAGTCGGCGCTGGAATTTCTCAAGAGCCATCAGCTGGAAAAATCCAGCCTTGGCCTGATACAACAGAAAGATCAATAGCAAGCTCAATAGAAAATTGACGAAATTGCAGACCGTTGTCAAGACCGCATAATAGTTATTATTGCCGAACCGTCTGATCCACCACCACTCTAGATGGAAGTTGCATTAGTGACCGGAAACAAAGTCTCAGAAGCTGAAGCCCTGGTAATCAAGACCGGGCGTATTCTTTTGCGGCCCCACAGGCTGGAAGATTTTGACGACATTCATGCTTATTCGCAAGACCCCGAAGTTGTGCAATACATGCAATGGGGTCCCAATAGCGAAGAGCAGAGCAGGCAATTTCTAGCAAACACTATTGCTGGTCAGAGCATCGATCAAAAGCAGAACTATGACTTTGCGGTCGAACTGATTGACAATTCCACAATGCCCGAGGCCAGGGTTGGACAAACTATTGGCTCAATTAGTTTGAGATTGCCCAAGCCAGATGCCAAACTGGGCGAAATCGGCTATTGCTATCACAAATGCACCTGGGGCAGAGGTGTAGCCTCAGAAGCAGCGGAAGCAATCATGGCTTTCGGCTTTGATAAGCTCAAGCTTCACAAAATCAGCGCCACCTGCGACCCGCGCAATTTCGGCTCGGCTAAAGTGCTGCAAAAAATCGGCATGAGGCTGGAAGGCTATCTCAAAAATCATATATTTATGAAGGGCATTTGGCGCGACACCCTCATGTTCGGCACCACCAAAGAGGCCCAGGCAGAAAACCGCAAACTATACAGAAACAAGCAAGAGATTTTTGTGCTTAGCGGCATGCACGGCAAGAAAGAAGCACTGACCGAAACCTTCGGCGGCGGCATAGTAAGCCGCATCAAGCTTTCTAAAGGCGAAGAGATTGCCGAACGCACCGAGATACTCGACGAGTACTATTTGGTTATGGAAGGCGCCATCAAATGTGGTGACAAAGTACACCAAGCCGGCACCCTGGTGCACACACCACTTGCTGTAAGACAAGCCAGTATGCATGCCGAGCAAGACAGTGTTTTGCTGGTTTACAGGCTCGGTCCCGAATCGTAAATGGCCCAGATTCTTTTAGCCGAAGACGACCCAGCTTTAGCATCGGTACTGGTCAGATGGCTGCAAAAAGAAGGACATCAAGTCAATCATCTGGCAGACGGCGACGAGGCAATTCGCTTTTTAGATTTTGCCGATTTTGACCTGCTTATTTTAGATATTGAACTACCCGGTGCAAGCGGTTTAGAAATTCTCAAAGCCTATCGCAGTAAGGGCGGCAAAACCTTGGCGATCTTTCTGACAGCGCGCAGCTCAGTGGCAGACAAGTTGCAAGGTTTTGAAACAGGCGCAGATGATTATCTGAGCAAGCCTTTTCATGCCAAAGAGCTAATTATGAGGGTGAACGCCCTCTTGCGACGCAGTTATGGAACAGTCGATTTAGACGCCCAGTTTAGAAACCTGGGGCTAGAGCTTTTGCCGACCCGCTCGGCGGTGCGCAAACTAGAAAGCAATAGCGAAGTGTCACTGACACAGCGTGAGTACGCCCTCTTAGACTATTTGCTTAGACGTCTAGATCAAATTATTCCTTCCGAGCGCTTGCTAAACAGCCTCTGGACCGACGAAGAAGGCGCCACACCGGAAGCCCTGGCTGCCTGCATTACCCGCCTGCGCAAAAAAATCGACCCGCCCGGCAGCGAAAGCATGATCAAAAATGTGCACGGACGCGGCTATCAAATAGTCTCAAAAAAATAGCTTTTGCCACTAAGAAAGAGGCAAAGTAAAGCGTATTGAAGTACCTTTTGGTCTGCGCCTCTCAGCCTTTATTTTGCCGCCATGGCTTTCCACTATTGCCTTTGAAATAGCCAGTCCCAACCCAGAACCTTTGCGTCGTTTATTGTCTTGAGCGGGATCCACTTGGCGAAATCGCTCAAAGACAGATTCAAGCATTTCATCCGGTATGCCGCGCCCTTCATCGTCTACTTGCACCATCGCCATATTTCCGACTTTTCTGGCAGAGAGCACAACCTGCGAACCTGGCTCGCTAAACTTAAAGGCATTAGACAAGAGATTGAACAAAACCTGCAGAATGCGCTCATCATCAAAGCAAGCGTTAAGCTGAGGGTCGACTTGCAATACCAGCTTGATGCCTGCTTGTTCAGCCAAGAGTCGACTGCTCTTGAGAGCTTCTTCTAAAACAGGCAATAGCGGCGCAATCCGAGCATTGAGAGAAAATGCAGCGCTTTCAATCTTGTCTAGGTCTAGAAGATTATTCACTAAAGAAAGCAATCGCCCGATGCTTTCAGAGCTTTCACGCAGAGTCGCAGCCCCCTCTTCGGTCAATTTCTCGGCTTCAAGAAACTCATGAGCCAATTGCACCGCATTTAGTGGCGAACGCAGATCATGACTGACCATGGCGACAAACTCTGACTTGAGTCGCTCTAACTCGGCTTTTTCTGTAATATCAAGCACAACACAATTAAAGCGCTCGCTATTCTCAGACCAGTTAGCCGACCATTGCATAACCAAAGTCTTGCCGCCTGCGCGCAGAGTCTGTACGCTAAACTTGCCGTGACCCTGCTTGAGAGCTTTATCAAGCCCAATCTGAATCTGCTTTGTGGCATCAGCATCAATCAGAGCTGACAGCAAAAGTCCAGACAAGTCTGCATCTTTCGTCCCGAGCATATCGCCGAAAGCCGTATTGTATTCTTGTATAGTGCCGTCTTTTGCGATAGAAGCTATGCCTTCAGCAGCGTTATCAAAGATATCTCGCTCTTTCTCTCTGATAGCGTTCAAGTCGCTGTACATTTGACTGTATGTTCTATGCAACTGTGCCAATTCATCGTCACCACTAAGCTGGCTGGTTGGCGTCTCGCCCTTACCCATGGCAACGGCGTTGGCAATCAGCTTCTTCAGTCGATCAGAAGTGGTGCGATTAAAATAAATGAGCAAACTGCAGGCAAGAAATATGCTGGCAAGAACAGAAGTAAGCAAGGCCGTCTCTATTGTTTGAAAAGTCTGCTCTTCTCTAGCAAGCATTTCTTTTTGGCTCTCACGCTGTTGAGCACACATTTGGTTTATATGCTTGAAAGTTTGAGCAAAAGCATTCTCAGCCTTGACCATGACTAACTTGGCTTGCACTGTTTCATCTCTCTTGTAGAGGGTGCCTGCCAAAACCAAGCTTTTATCTACCTCGTCTGCAAGCGACTTGATTACAGACCAATGCCCTTCTTCGTCTTCATGACCTTTCACTAAAGCATCGATTTCATACACTATACGTCTGGATTGATCTTCCAAGCGACTGGGCAACTTTCTCAAAGGATCGCCACCAACAACGCCTTGGGTAATGAGAGCAACATTGCGCTCTGTGGCAAGCATATGCAGAGTATTCATCTTTGCGACAAGCTCTGCACTGTGAGCCGCTTTTGCTCGTTCGACCCGAACATGCTCAAAGAGAGAATAGAGCGTAGCCACAGAGAGAACCTCGGCGGCAACAGGAATCGCCACTAATATAATTGCTCGTGTGGATAATCGCATGATTGGTAAGTTTGAGAAAACGGCACTGTAATGATACAGCAACCTCCACAAAGCTGCATCATTACAGTGCTCCGACTTATCTCACTAAAGTGCATTCCTCCTGAAAGTGTATGAATTGGGTCTCTCAATTGGATCTATAGATACAGGCGGTCTGCCGGGCCATTTGCCAATGGGCGGTCTTTCAATGCCATCAAGCGAGCCGGGCGGAATTATGTCACCGGGTTCTTTGACAAATGGCGGTCTTTCGATAGGATCAAGCACTACATCGGGGGGATGCGATGGGCGCGGCAGCGGCGGCAAGTCGCAGCCGGGATCTCTGCCCACCGGCGGTCTTTCGATAGGATCAATTACTACATCGGGAGGATGCGATGGGCGCGGCAGCCGCGGCAAGTCGCAGCCGGGATCTCTGCCCACCGGCGGTCTTTCGATAGGATCAATTACTACATCGGGAGGTCCACCGGGATGTTTGCCGGGAGGCGGTGCCACTGGTCTATCATGCACCGGTGGCTTATCTAAACCAAAGAAAGCGGCAAACTCAGTTTGGTTGATGTTACCGTCTTTATTGCGATCGAAGGCGTCAAATATGTTGGTAAAAGAGAGCTGGCCGTTATCATCAACTATATCGGGCTTGCGAGGCATCATCTTGGCAGAAGCCGAACGCCGTTCGTCAATCATGTCGTGCACGACCTGACTGACCCCAGATGAACTGTCTAAAGCAGACGACTCTTGCGGCATCACTTTATCAGAGAAATTATTGTGCATCACTAGTAACACTCCTCAATTATTCAAAGGGCAGGCAGTTCCTGCTCATGTCTTGAAGGTAGTGAAAAAGTCTGACGCTTATTTGACGCCTAGATTAAATTGGCAATGAGCAAATTGCTTCACCACGGCTTAACCTGGGCAATGACAAGATAGAGATATAAAAATCAAAGAAAATCAGAAGAGAAAAAGAGAAATGAAAACAGATGAAAGAGCACAGTTATACAAACGCAATAGGCGATAGAAAGCCACTAATACTGGACCGAGATCCGCCGTTTTTGATATTCTTCGGAATTCCATTCTTTCTTATCGGCTTGTTATTCTTTGTTGCCCCTTGGGGCTTAGCTTCAAATAGCGATAGTCTTTCCATACCGATTAAGCTAGTCATATCGGGCATGGGCACAGTGGCTATGCTTGTCTCGCTGATAGTCTTTAGAAGTGCAAGCAAAGTATCTGTCTTAGATCGCGGCGCCGGCTGCGTAATCGTGCGTCAGCGTCTAGATAAAAGAAGCACCCGCCGCATCAATATTAGCGAGATAGCCGACGTAATCTTGGACACAAGCAAAGACAGCGATGGGGAAAACACCTATAGGTCGGTACTCTTGCTAAAGAGCGGAGAGAAAGTCGGGCTGAGCAATGCCTACATATATGATGAAGCAGAAGCAAAACAGAAAGTAGCAAAAATAAGCGCCCTCATAAAGGATCCGTACTCATCAAGCTTTGATTGCAAAAGACCAACCAGCCCTGTCAGCCAGAGCGGCGGCATAGGCAAGGGAGTGGTGGCGATGGTATGCGCGACAGTGATAGCCAGCCCCTTTGTGAGTTGGTGGATAGCCGCCAATAGCCATCAGCCGGCAGTACAAGACAGCGTGGTAAGCGGGGCACCCAGCCCCGCTTTGGACAAAGAGTTACATCTTAAGGCAGCGGAATTTCTGCCTGTAGAAGAGAAAATAGTCTTTGTGACCACACCTGAGCCCGGACACGAGGGAATGGTAAAAATCTGGTTCATACCCTTTGCCATTGTTTGGACTCTTTTCAGTCTTTTATGGCTCACTGTGGCGCTTGGAAGCTCGGTGACCAAGCGCAGCATCACCGGCATTATCATGTCGCTGTTCGGCTTGCCTTTTGCAGCCTTGGGCATAGGCATGTTGCTGACACCATACTTTAGCTATATGCGAGAGCTGACAACGATTTATGCCATTTCTGAGAAAAGGGCCTTTGCCGTAGACAAAGACGGCGCCCGTGAACTGGTTGCCTTTGACGACAAACACTTTGGACCTATCAACGCCAGCACTTACACCCGTAAACTTGCCGACGGTAAAAGCGAAGAGCGCATGGACCTTCTCTTTCGCAACAACCTTGACCCGGAAGGTGCCAGCGTCACTGTGGGCTTCTGGGGCATCGACAAAGGCGCCGAGGCAAAAGCCATTTTAGAAGAGAAATATCGAGCCAAAAACTAGAGAGAGTAGAGAGAGTTGAGAAACTGGAGAAACTGGAGAAACTAGAGATCTCGGGAGAGCCAAACAGCTCCAGAGAGATTAGTAGAGATCCAGAGAGAGATGGGGAGAGACTGGGAGATTAGGTGAGGCATTTTTCGGCGACAGCTGAAACCATTCTCATACTTCCAGAAAAAGCCCCCGGCTTAATGACAATTGAGTCCAAATTGAATAATATTGCCCGTCACAGGTATCCGGCGATCAATATATCAAGATATTCGAGGAGGCTAAAGTTTAGCCGCCTCGACAAAACAGGCGGGCAATATGACAAACTCGGTACTAACCAAGATAGAGACACAAGAAAGTCCCGCCGCAGACATAAATATGGATATCACCGACGCGAATCTTGATGCTGTACCGACTAAAGCCCTCGCCGAAACAGCCGGCAAGCCTAACCCCTGGCATGCCTTCATTGCCACCTGGCTAGGCGGTGTCTTCGACGGTATGGACAGTTCCATCTTTGCCATCGTCCTCTTCCCCGCCCTATCTGAACTGCTGAACACTCATTCGCACTCGGTCGTCGGGCAGTTCGGCTCATACATCATTGCCATGTTTATGGTGGGCTGGGCAATTGGCGCGGTCTTCTTCGGCTGGCTAGCCGACCACATAGGTCGAGCCCGCACTCTTTCAATCACAATTTTGCTTTATGCGCTTTTCACTGGTCTTTGCGCCTTCGCTCATAACTGGTGGGAACTTGGTTTCTGCCGCTTCTTGGTGGGCGCCGGTATAGGCGGCGAAATGGGCATCGGCGCTGTCTTGCTTTCAGAATGCTGGCCCAAGCGCACTCGCATCTATGCCCTCAGTGCTCTGGCCACATCGCTTGGCGTCGGTTATATTCTCACCGCCGGACTCAATCTTGCTTTGAACGGCAACTGGCGCTATCTTTTCATCGCCGGCGTCATCCCGGCTTTCCTTACTGTCTATATGAGAATGAAACTGAAAGATTCAGACCATTTTCATGAGTTGCAAGAGAAAAAGAAAGAAGCTAAGAACAAAGCGCACCACGAGCGTTCCGAGGCTGATCATGAGCTCTTGAGCCATACTTTCAAAGCTCTGATCTCAAAAGAGAACTTCAACAAGACCATGATTGTTGGAGTTCTGACAAGCTGTGCCATCATCGCCTGGTGGGCGGTACTATCTTGGATTCCAGCTTGGATTAACCAGATAACCGGGGCCATGGCCGTAGCCGAGCGCAGTCACACAATGCTCTTCAAAGATTTCGGCATGATTCTCTCTGGCGTGCTGGGCGGCTGGATGATAGCGAAAATGGGCTATAAGCGCTGCATGATTGTTTCATTCTTGCTTGCCTTCTGCTTTACCGTCGGCATGTTCATGACCTTCAAGAGCTTCACCCCGTCAATCTTTCCCTGCATACTCGGTGTAGGTTTCTTTGCCCACATGCCCTTCGTCTTGCTCTGGTCATACATACCCGAGCTCTATTCCACCCGCATTCGCAGCACCGCTTTTGGTGTCACCTACAACATGGGCAGAATCTTCGCTGCGCTTGCGGCGCTGGGCAGCGGCTGGTTGATTCAAGTGTTCGGCGGCTCTTATGCCATGGCGGCATCAAGCTTTGCCGCCATCTTTTTGGTTGGCGCAGCAGCGGCTATGTTTATGCCCACCCCCTGCGGCAACATGATTGAAGACTAAGACCGCTATCTAGTTAGAGCTCTACGGTACACTCTGAACTCGTAATTTCACCCTGGTAATTAGTCGGGGCTGAGCATATCTTAGACCATACCCCCCGGAAGCTTGTTTGGAGGTCTAACGACCTCTGCGGGTTAAGTATGGCCGAACCACAAGAACAAATTCAAAAAGCAAAAGAGACCCCTGAGGCTAAGTGCCCAGAAGGGAGCGACAGCGCAGCCTGCCAGAAGATGCTGGATGAGACGCGCGAAAAAGAAAAGCAGCCGGTGCAAGAGCTTAGCCCGGAGGTGCGAACTAATGCCGCCCTGGTTAAGGCGCTTTCTCATCTTTCTGAAAATCCCAAGCTGCAAGAAAAAATTGCCGGACCTGACGGGCGCATCGACAAGCAAGACTTGGTCGATGCCTTACTGCTAAACGGCCAAATCAAACGCGACGGCAGGCTGCCCACAGGCATCGACGGCTTTCTCAGCGATGCCGATAAAGCGGCTGTGCAAGAATTGCTCGCCAATTTCAACGGGCTCAATAAGAAGTCTTTTGACATACAAGACTTAGAAAACTTCAAACCAGAAAAGCTAGGGGCTGGAGGTAAGCCACTTTTAGAAGAGCTGGAAAAACTGAACCCGCGCGAGGCGAACAGCTTAAGCCCACAGCTAGATGAGTTTTTGAAACGCGCAATTAAAAGGGGGATCACCCCCGATGAGTTGGAAGTGGCGCCGCCGCCCTATCCGGGTGAGGCACCGATTCGTATGGTGCGCACTGCCGATTTTCCAGAAGCTTCACTGTCACTTTTTGATCGCATCAACAAAAACAAAGACCAGTTTCTCTCAGACAAAGAGCTGGCAACGGCTCTGGAAGATCCCTCTTTCAAGAGAGAAGATGCCCAGACCTTGGCAGCACTGTATTTTTATAGACACCGACTGGCCTCAGGGGCAGCCGACGGTAAAGGCGGCGTCACTCGCAAAGACCTGGAAGCTTTTGGTGAACTGGAAAAGACTGTATCTAAAGATATGGCCGCGGCTTATGATGTGGAGAGCATTGGACGCAACCCTGCTGAGTTTAAAAAGCTGGACCGCGGCAATAAAGGCTTCCTCACCAAAGCAGACCTGGAAGCAGCGGTAGAGGACAAAACTCTAAAGTCTGATTTGCGCGATGCTGCCGAGATAATATTGCGCAACTATGATGTTTTGCCTGATGCTAATGACGACTATCGCATCGGCGAATGGCGCGGTATTACCGCCAAAGACCTGCAAAAGTTCTCTTGGGCGATGAATGAATCGCCCGACTATAAGGCAATGAAAGAAACCGCCCATGCTATGCGGCGCACTTATTGGGGGCAGCTCAATCAGGTCGAGACCCTCTACAAAGACAACTCCAAACCACTTGAGAGCATCAAGCCCGATGCCATCAATCAGGGCTTGTTGAATGACTGCTATCTCTTGGCTTCGATTGGAGCAGTATCTTACAGCGACCCTGAACTGGTGCGGGATATGATCAAGGACAACGGTGACGGCACTTTTACGGTGACGTTTCCGGGGGCTAAAAATGAACCGATATCGGTTAAATCTCCGACCGAGGCCGAGCGCGGTTTGTTCAACCAGCCAGGGGAATACGGCATCTGGGCGTCGGTCCTAGAAAAAGCCTATGGCGCCTATTGCCAACGCAGCGTCTTCCGGCGCACACCACTTAACTTGGGCGGTGGTGACTCGCCAGCGGAAGGTGCTGATGGCGGAGGCTGGTATTCGGCTTTGGGTCTATTTACCGGTCGACCTTATCAAAATCATGTAATGCCTTTGGTAAGCAACAAATATCTAGCCCAAAAACTAGACGAATCACTGAACAAGCAACCGATAAGACCGGTAATTGCCGATACCGGTCCCGGAAGACCCTTCTATTTCACAGCCGAAACCAAAGACGGCTACGCCCGAGCTCATATCTATACCGTACTAGCCTATGACCCCAAAGGTCCAGACGGCGGCACGGTGACGGTGCGAAATCCCTGGGGCGGCGCCAAGGGCAGCCGCGCCGGCGAATACTCAATGTCGTTTGAAGAGTTTGACCAGAATTTCTTCAATATTGCCTACGGAGAGAAATAGAGGCGGGGATGTTTAGTGCGAAAGTGATTCTCGACCCTCGCTTGCTTTCTACAATCCTAAATCGCTCAGCCCGGGATGGTTATCTGGACGTTTTCCGAGAGGCCAGTGAAACAAGCGTTCAGAACTGGAAATCGGCAGGTCATTGATACTGGCATAGCGCAAACGCATCAGTCCGTCTTCAGAAAACTCCCAGTTCTCATTTCCATAGGAACGCATCCAGTTTTCTGCGTTGTCATGCCATTCGTAGGCGAAGCGCACCGCTATTCTATTGCCATCGAAAGACCAAAGCTCTTTGATGAGCCTGTAGTCTAATTCTTGCTTCCACTTGCGGTGCAAGAACGAGATGATTTCTTCTCTACCGCTAAGAAACTCAGAGCGGTTTCGCCAGCGCGAGTCCTCAGTGTAGGCAAGCGCTACTTTCTCTGGCTCTCTCGAATTCCAGGCATCTTCTGCCAAACGCACTTTCTGAATTGCAGAACTGCGAGTAAAAGGCGGTAAAGGTGGACGAATCACCATGGGTGTCTCCGTATGAGTGTTAACTTTCAAGTTGGCGGGAAGAGCCGAAAAGCATATCCGGCGCCTGGCGTAGCGCTCTCTTGAATATGCTCTTGTCGCCAACAATGCGAGAGACCAGCAAGGCACCTTCAAGCTGGGCAACGCAATCCTCTGCGCGTGTCTGCGCATCATTGGCTGGTACGCCGCTTTTCTCTGCAAGCTCAGCAAGGGCGGAAATCCACAGATTCATTAAGTCTTTCAATTCGATACGGCAACCGTTCTCAGCAGTACCAACTGCCAACGCTGCAAATAAGCAACCTCGCTGCCCTCCCTCGAAGAAAGAATCTAGCTCGCTCATGAAGACCTTAACGCGCCCGCGGGGAGGAGTTGCATCATCTTTGAGTTGTTCTAATCGCGGTCGAAACCAGTCTGCAAGCAGTTTCACCAGCTCATCGCGCATCTGTTCTTTCCCACCAGGGAAATGGTGATAAAGGCTGGCTTTACCGAGCTTGGTGCGTTCGGAAATCATCGCCATGGAGGTGCCCTCGTAACCGCATTCGCGGAAGAGCTCAAGAACCGCTTGCAAAATTTCCTGCCGTGATGCCGTTGCCATAATTACCACTCCCTAATAGAGAGATTATACCAATCGTTCGGCAACGCCAGAGAGCTGAACCTTGATAATTGGGGTCTTTCTATCAAGGGTTGACAATTAAACCGAACGTTTGGTACAGTTCAAGCATACCGAACGTTCGGTTGGCATAATTGTCGACCCTAAGAATGAAATGATTGGAGAGATTCAAATGAGTAGACTATCTGTTGTAGAGAAGACCTGCGAGTGCAGCGAAGTTCAGAAAGGTTTCGCAAAGGCGCAAACAGCTTTTGGCATGGTGCCGAACTTTGTGAAAGTGTTAGCCAGCTCGCCTGTTGCTGTAAACGCATTTGTTGATTACTGGTCAGCAATGTATCAGGGGCAGCTCGATGCCTCGATCAGGGTTCGAATCGCCTTAGCCTTGAGCCAAGCCAACGCCTGCCAATACTGCGTATCAGCTCATTCGGCGATAGCCCAAGGGGCAGGCATGACCGAGAAAGAAATTGAACTAGCTAGAGCCGGAGCCGCTTTAGCAGCAAAAGAAGACACAGCAGTAAAATTTGCTCGTGCCATTTTAGAGCACCGGGGTGATGTCACGGACAACGAACTGAAAGCCATGCACGAAGCGGGATTTGGCGATGGAGAAATTGTAGAAATAATTCTGCTTGTAGGCATGTTCTCAGCGGCAAACTTCATCGGTAAAGTAAGTCAAGTCGATATCGACTTTCCTGCGGTGAAAGAGCTGGCCGGCATTAAGGCATAATCGAATCTATCAGGGGCGCGCTCACGCGCCCCTTAATTCCTGAGGTGAGTCATGCATTCTGAATTTAAAAGGATAGCGTATACAAAAAGCGTAAGGGCGGCGCAACGAACTTTTGCCTCCAACGAAGCCAATCTTGAATTTAGAGAAAGCGACACAGCCTGCACTCTTTCGATACACGAGAGGCAGTTCATAGCCGAGCGAGATGGCTTCTATATGTCTTCGGTCAACGAGAACGGTTGGCCCTATGTGCAGTATCGCGGTGGTCCACCTGGCTTTCTCAAAGTTATAGGCGAAAACACACTTGCCTTTGCCGATTTTCGCGGGAATAGGCAGTACATAAGCACAGGCAACTTGCAGAGTAATCCCAGAGTGTGTCTATTCTTCATGGACTACGCTCATCGACGCCGGCTAAAAGTCTTCGCACTAGCACGCTGGGTCAAGATAGAAGATGCAGGCGATCTGCGCGACTTGGTCTTGCTGCCCGATTATCGAGCGCTAGTGGAGCGCATATTTATACTGGAAGTTCAAGCATATGATTGGAACTGTCCGCAGCACATCACTCAGCGCTTTACAGTTGATGAATGGGCAGCTATGGGATTGGAGAATCAATAGAATTGGTACGCTGATAAATAGAGCGCGCTTACATGACTCGCAGCGGGAAATTACTGACTCTGCGGCAGCTTAACCGGCCCAACCGTTTCTGCATCGCCTGAACTCATGGCACAAGCAATGAGAAACATGGACAAACACCATACATAAGCGCCCGAGTGAAGATGCCAAACGAAGTATTCCTTGCCGATGAATTGCTCACAGAAAAAGCAAACTATGCCAGTTATTGACAGAAGAAAAGCTGTAGAAGCCAGAGTCGCGCTAAATTGGGGTTTGAGAGAGCGGAAATTTAAGGCCAGGTACAAAATAGGATTAGCCCACCAACAAAAAAAACCTACTTGCTCAAGAAACGAATAGCTTTTTCTGAACGGCAGCCACCCAAGTAAAAGAGTGTGGAAGCCGGCGTAGCTGTAATTGGAAAAGCTGCTAGGACATATGTCCCAAGTATGACGCTCAATGCCGAAGTGTATAAAGGGCATCATGAGACTCATCAGATAGAGACACTTTCCTAGAAGTAACAGCCTGCCTCGCAATCTTCTAGTGCTTGCTTCTTGCTCGGTGTTGTCGCCTTCCATTTGACTCTCTTTCAGAATAATGTCTGTAATTGTATTGAGCCGACCATTGTTAGACTATGACGTCAATTCGCAGATTTTCTATGAAAGACCGACAGTTTTCAAACTGTGGGATTTGAACAATAAATCATTGAAGCTGCCCCATTTGTTGGGCCACCTTTAAGAGACAGCTGCTAGTTTTATATTCCCAGTTAAATCCAGTTTGTTCTCCTTTAGAAGTGGGTTTGCTTCTTCGGCTGCTAGTCTGAACTGCAACGGTGTC